>Ga0209372_1000208_pt1 | contig 41483 bp, 31 predicted proteins | sample AgamicAtPe_FD_187170 | JGI IMG/M metagenome (GOLD analysis project Ga0209372, IMG submission 187170) | Agave microbial communities from Guanajuato, Mexico - At.P.e (SPAdes) (version 2) | ecosystem: Host-associated > Plants > Phyllosphere > Phylloplane/Leaf | place: Guanajuato, Mexico | collected... | reverse complement strand
ATAGATCTCATCATACCCAGAGGCTCGAATCAACTGGTTCGGTCAATACAAGAACAGGCGAACATGACACCGGTGCTCGGGCATGCCGAAGGAATTTGTCATGTGTACATTGATAAAGAGGTGGATGGGGATATGGCTACTCGGATTGTGCTCGACTCAAAATGCGACTATCCTGCCGCTTGCAACGCAATGGAGACTCTATTAATCCACAAATCGATCTTAGAGACTAACCTATTCACGAGGCTATGCAATGAGCTGAAGGCCCATCGGGTAAAATTTAACATTGGCCCTCGTCTAGCCAAATTACTGCCTTTCTATAACTCTTATTGCACCAACTATGCGATCGAATATGGCTCATTAGAATGCACGATAGAAACTGTCGATTCTCTCGACGATGCGATCAGTCATATCAATCGATTCGGAAGTAATCACACTGATGTTATCGTCACATCAGACCAAGTTGCGGCAGAGCAGTTTCAGAAACAAATCGATTCCGCGAGTGTATTCGTAAATTGTAGCTCTCGTTTCGCGGATGGATATAGATATGGACTCGGGGCTGAAGTTGGAATTAGCACCTCAAAGATACACGCAAGAGGTCCAGCGGGAATGGAAAGTCTTCTTACTTACAAATGGATTCTTGAAGGTTCGGGAGACATTGTGACTGATTATGAAGGTGGAGGCACGAAACAATATGTTCACAGGGAAACCACGTTCCCAGGAGCGAACTGATGGATCTAAGGCTGTAGTCTTGGTCTAGATCTGTGTTTCATTAAAATCTCACCCGCTCTTGAAAAACATCACATGGAACATGGTCCCTGAGACAGGTTGCTTTTGCTGGGTTATCAGTGAACGTGAAAATCTGCGAAATTCAAAACCAAAATAAATACAGTGTAGAAGCATCATTCGGTTATTCCGTTTTTGGCTTTTCGGAGAGAGCGATCACTGGAAGCATTGGAGAAGTCTACATTCCATGCTCTCTCAAGAATAGTATGTACTCACGACAAAAACAAATTAGACAAACCATTTGAGTGTAGCCCTCCATGTCATCGTTATAGAAGCAGACTTGACCCGGCCTTGTTTCCATCCGATTCCAATTGAACACCAGTGGTGACATCGTACAAACGATCATGGATGAGTTAGTAGAGGTCAGCAGTTCTAAGTGTTTCAATGGAACACAGAAAGTCTATGAACATTCAAGCAGGGAGCTAGCCTGCCGAATGAAGTTTGCAATCTTCCTCCCCTCGGCTAGTAAGGAGCCCAATGTGAAGTTACCTGTTGTATATTTCTTGAGTGGACTCACTTGTACCGAGCAAAATATGATCACCAAATCTGGATTCCAACGTTATGCAGAGGAGAACAAATTGGTAGTTGTCGGTCCAGACACTAGTCCACGTGGTGCCAACGTTCCAGGTGAAGACGAACACTGGTATCTGGGTACAGGAGCCGGCTTCTATGTAGATGCAATACAAGAGCCATGGCGAAAGAACTACCGAATGTACTCTTACGTTACAGATGAATTGCGCAAACTAGTAGAGAGGAACTTCGCCTGCGTAGATGGCTCACGCACTGGTATCACTGGCCATTCCATGGGAGGCCACGGGGCTTTAGTTTGTTTCTTAAGAAATCCACAGATCTACAAGGCTGTGTCAGCCTTTGCGCCGATTTCTAATCCAATCGAAAGTCAATGGGGCCATACCTGTATGGGTGCTTATTTGGGCCCGGATAAATCTTTGTGGAAAGAGTACGATGCCACTGAGTTGGTTAAACGTCAGCCTCAGAGGAACGTAACCATCCTAGTAGATCAAGGTGCTAACGATGAATGGATGTCATATCTAGTGCCGAAGAATTTCGTTGAAGCTTGCAAGTCGATAGGTCAGCCGATCGAATACAACGAACGACAAGGTTACGATCATGGATACTATTTTGTTTCCACCTTCATTGCGGGTCATTTAAAACACTTCTCAGAGGCTCTGAGACGTTAATGAGCGCGAATTTGTTATGTTTGGGTTAGAATTTAAACAAAGAGGTATGCATAAAAAACAAAAGCGTATAAACCTCGAATAACCGACTCAAATTAGTTCCCCTTTATTTCAAGTTCAACAACAATGCGATCGGGCACGATCAGGCTCCTGATCGTGTCGGTCGCGGGAATGTTCAACCCTCGCCAGCTTTTATCAACAAAAGTTCACTCTTTCAGTCCATAGGTTACGGCCAGTGACTCTGCGCGAGCTATGTAGGCTTTCTTGGCTTCATCCTGACTCATGCCTGAGTGGTGAGAGATTTAAAATTAGCAGATGGCTCTCGGGTTGAGAGTGAAGGGCGGAGAGCTAGCCAGTACTCACCTTTCTTTTTTAGCCAGGCCTCGTGCTTTGCCTTCTCTTTCAATTGGAACATACCTGGCTTAGATTGGTTGCAATCTCCAACGGTCGCCTGCTTATACAAGCCATAAATCTCGAGCAACTCCTCGTCATTTGGTCTAGCCTTGAGGTTCTCAATATTCTTTGCTGCCCTGTTAAAATTTGCTTCTAAATCCGACATGATTTATTCTTCCTCTAGCGGGGTTTCAACAAGATTTTGTAACAAAACAATTTCGTATCTCGGTTAAGTGAACTATCCCGATTATCCGAGCCGGCATAGAAAGATGAGTTCAAATTAAAGTAAATCTGAGAGGGATAAGGTTTTCGTATGGTGCTGGCCCAATCAGAGAGCTGTAAGTGAGTAGCTAAGACGCCAAGCTATCTTGGCTGCACCCTCCTAGACACCGGCAGCTTTCACTAGCTCGCATCGCTGGCTTTGAGAGCCACAATGACAGCGACACGGCCTTGGCGATTGCCAATTGCACACAAAAAGCTTACAACTTTCTGATAGAAAGCTCAGGTGAGTTTAAGGAAGTTTTTGTCGTAGTTCTTGCATCTAAGCGTCGAAATTTCTTCCCTAGGGCCAAGGCGAATCGATGACACATGCACGATTAGCTCGGTCTAGCAAGAATGATAAAATTTCGTTGAAGCACCGGCTGCATGGCCTCAATCATTTAGTTGTTGTTCGACTTGGCTAGCACCAATGCTACCAGTCCAAATTGCGAACATGAATGTAGAGGAGAGGACTTGAATATTTCTCGCATCACAGGTTCAGAAATGAAGAAATAAAACTGCTCACCTGCTTGGACATTATCGAAGATCTAAACTGCGCGAGTCCATCGGTCTAGCTATCGCATAATCTCTCTTTCATTCTGGAGTACGAACAAGAACAAGTGAAGAACAAGCAGCACGCAAGCGGAAGTTGAGGCTGCCAGCACGCACTTGGCGCAGTAATTCAGTCCATCTAATTCCATCTCATCGTCCGCTGGCCATGATAAATTCTGGCAAATGACTGGTTGGACAGCGGACAGGTAGATGGAGTTGTGCGTTGAGAAGTTTGGATTAGCGCGGAAGCGAGTAGTTTTTGCTCGGATCGATCTATCCGACAGGCGCCAACTATGCCAATTCTTTGAGATTGTTGCAAGCGAAACGGTCGGATTTAAAATGGCCAATCTCTCGGAATATACGGAGATGATGGCGGATGATAAGATTGGGAGTTCGGCATGCAGCTCTTTGGAGGGCTTTGGTGTGAAGCTGCGTGTATGGAAGTAGAATCTGATTGAACTGTGAGTAAGAGAGACCGAGAGAAGGACGGCCATTGGGCTGGAGATGGATATGGCGAGCGCGGAGGAGGCAGTTGAGGGGCGAATTTGAGGAATTTTACATTCTCTGAAACAATACTCCCAATTGCATTTTGAGCCGTAAACGTTTTCCATAATCTAGGACTCGATACTGGAGACCACAAGCGAGTATGGCTGCAGGGGATGATGGTGATACTAGTATTAGTATTAGTATTATTATTGTTGTTGTGTTTGCAATGGCCAAAATCGAGCCATTATCCGGGATGAAAGCTCGCGATGGTCCTGGTAATGGATAGATGTTGTTATAGTTGGAGTTGTTAGTCTAAGGCTCAAGCTCAGAGAGAGAGAGAGAGAGAGAGAGCGAGCAATTTCCAACCATTCTTTTCTCACATAACCTCCCTCTTCGGGATATGTATTTAGATGGCAATGGAAGCGGCGGTCGCGGCGACGCCACAGCCAACAATGGCCGCTCGCATGGGCTTGAATTGACGAGTGGAGGGGGAGGCGGCGGGCAAAGCTGGCGATAGAGGGAGAGCGGGCGGGATAGGAATCAAATCTTACCATTATCATTACTTCTGCAATTCATTTTGCTGCAAGTAATAGTACATGTATAACCGATTCCCTCGCTCTCTCTCTCTCTCTCTCTCTCTATTTCAGTCGCTTTTATGCATTATAATTCTCATTCCATTTCGTTTCATTTCATTTCATCCCATCTCATTCGATTTGATTACAAGTTTAGAATACTACGCCCGCTCCCCAATCCATCTCTCGCTCTCTTCAATTGGCCCGACGAGGAAGAGGGCCATGCGATCGGGCTGCAGAGTGGACGGGGCAAGTTTATGTGCAGTCTCGTAATATAGATATATGTATATACCCATCCATGCGTATGTGTATCGGAAGGGGGCGGGCTGGTTAGCTGCTCTCAAGGGTCTGGAGGAGGAGGGTTTGATTGGCGATGCACGTCGGCTACGCACAGGCAAGTCCGCCGCCGGGGCCACTTGCTAGCTAGCTAGCCAGCTAGCCAGCCAGCCAGAGGATAGAGACGGCGCCACTCATCATCGAACGAACGTTGAGCGAATCTTTTGGGCTTAATTTCTGAAGAAGAGCCGCGAAAGTCGTCGCTCTTTGGCCGGCCAAGCTATTACAAAACTAGTCTGGCCCAACTAGGACGAGCGGCCGGAATGGGGCAATAAAAGCCTTGGGCCAAGCTGAGGGAATTGTGCGAATGAATAAGAGTTCGCCGGCAATGGTTTTGGTTCGCTCAGCGCGCTTGCTCGTTCGCTCCCGATCGGTTGCGCGCCGAACGAGCCCTCCACGCTCGCCAGAGTCCAAGTTCGCCACCTCTCTCTTTCTCTGCGTTTCTCCTCGGTTCGCCTTGAATTCGCCGGCTCGCCCTCTCTGGGCTGCCGTGTGTGCGCGTTTGTGACTGTGTGTGCGCTGCAGCTTCAGCGGCAGCGGCGGCGACGGCAGCGACACTAGGAGAGAGGCAGCAGCTAGGAGGAGCCGCCAGGCCTGCGCATTCACTCGTGCCGTGAAATTCGCTCTAAGCTCGCAGCGCAGTCGGTGCGAGTTGCTCGCTGGGAAAAACAGCCCTCGTACGCTAAAATCAACACAAACGGACCAGATATTTTAAATTGATTCGCAATCTAAACTCGAAAGCGAAATATTACCACCAGCCAGCGGATGCATTTAGGTTGCCGCAAAGCTCAACCTGGGCGAGAGGGCCGCCAACGCTATTGTGCCGGCGACAAATGAACGCCGGCGAGTTGGTGTGACTTTTGGGCCGCTCGTGGCCGATCAAGTTTGTGCGTCATATTGTGCGAGAAACATCGAAAGCCCAGCCGGTGGCGCCTTATTAGCCGTCTTATTAGTTTCAACTCTCAAACGCAAGCTTGCCTGTCCAGCCGACGAGCGCTAGCAAACGAAACCAGCCGCTGCTTTGGTGGAGGAGGAGGAGGCAGACTTGACCCAAGCAAGGAGCACGTGGCCGAGGGGCGCTGGCCAACTGGTCATGGACCTGAACACGGCTCTCATGGAAAGCATCACCAGCATGTCGGAGTACTTTGTTGCAGCAAACACGCGCACCTCCTTCACCGACCTCGCCGACTCAAACCCGATGAACCACGCGCAAAACTCCTCCCACTCCATAGGAGTTGGGCCTCCAAACCAGCACCAGCAGAACAGCAGCTCGCTAAGCCAGCAGCAACAGTTCATTCACGGCGTTCAAAATGGAAGCCAAAGCGCCGGCGGCAAGATCCTTGCATCGGCAACCTCGAATCAGCTGGTCAATCAAGCAGGCGCTAACGCAACAACAACACCAACAACAACAGCAAATCCCCCAGCAAGCGCGCTACATTCCAACCATTGCAACCAAAACCATACCTACCACAACCACAGCTACTCTACGCAAAACGCAGCCATCAACACATCAGCTGGAATGCAATCGCGCCTCTCGCAACCAATCAGAACTCAAATTCCAATTCATTGTTATATCGAACAGTTGAACGCGAGCGCCGAAATTACCAGCTACCAATCGCCCCTAAACGACTCGGACCTGTTCAACACAACCAACAGGACAACCACCACCAACCAAATTAGCAACCATCATCATAATCATATGCCCCATCTTCATCAGTCCAAGTTAGCGCTTGAATCGGTGACCAACGGAACCAGCCTGGCATCAATCACCAACTCAAGCAGTATCTTTAATGAAAATGACACCAACAATAATGACAACAACGACCTAGATGCAACTGACGCAAGCCTTGATCATCTTAACCCAACCTCTCCACTATCAATCAATCAAAGCAATCTACATTCTAGTGTCTCTTTGGACAACATCCACTCACACAGCCTTTGTGGAAATAATGGCAGTAACATTGACAACAGTCGCTTAGCATCATCATCATCATCTTACGACAGCCAACACTTTCAGTCTTGCCGAGAAACTTATGCAATTGTCACCTCAAATGTGCTATACATTGATCTTGTTAGAACGGTACTGCTTCAACTCGGTTACTCGGCCATGGATCTCATAAATGCTAAAGGTGAGTAGCTAGATTCAGGCCTAATCTCTCAGGAGGGTTGGTTGTATTGGATTTGGTACTCCTCAAAGTCCATTGCCTGCTCGTATAGGGCTAAAAACGAAAGGAATATCACAGCTAGTACTATGCCGACATTCTGTAGTGCAAAAATTTGGAGGGTGGACTTGAGATCTTTTCTGATAGCATTCTCTATCGACCTGTTCATCTCCTTCATGACATCCACGAGTGCCATATACAGAAATATTCCGCCTGCTGCACAGAATATATAGGGCGTTGCATCTTCCGTTGCATCGCTTAACAATATGCCAACTACTAAACCTGGAAATAGTGCACAGGCCGACAAGAATGTGCATAGTAGCGATTGTTGCATGCTCATTCCAGCTCTTATCAACACAGCAAAGGTACCCAGTCGATGGGTTACTTCCTCGAGCATCACAGCGACCGAAATTGAAATACCGGCCAAAATGTTTCGCTCGAATGCTGCACCAATTGAGAGACCATCTATAACGTTCAGTACGGCATCGCCAAATACTATCATCCACGCGACTGTATCTACCGACATTCGAGCGGCGTTATCTTGATCGTGTCGTTCCGCAGCAACATCATTCATTCTATATGGAGTTTGCTGCAAGTATCTCCCATACAGACCGTCTTCACCATAGTCATCACCTCGTCCCATCAGACGCCGGTGATGTAACATGGTCTCGATTTCACGCTGTTTCATGTATTTCTTAACAGAAGGTTTCGACTCGCGCTCCAGTTTGCCAGCCAGTGGAACACGATTTCTCTTGAAGTTAGTCTGCTTAAGGTTTTTCGTCGTTTTCAATTTGCGATCTTTTCTATCTTGCCCACATTGCCTCGATGGCCGTTCTTTTCTAGATCTATCATTAAGATGGATCATAGTTTCATCTGGGTCTTGCGTCTGCACTGCATAAACAGGCGAAAATTGCCGTTGGACTGACTTCAAACAATGTATAAGCCTCTGCCTAGTCGAACTCGAATGGTTTGTATCTGAAATTGCGAATTCAAGATCGCTAGCCTCTACTTTAGATACGGTTTGCGTCGATGCCATCTCGTTCGCAACTATATCCTTTCCGCTCCAACGAATCGAATTTTCGCTATTGTTAGCAGACCTACTCTCAATTGGTGGATCATCAAGTTTAGAGAGACCTACGAAATTTTTACCTGCCAAATGCCTAGACCCTGAACACTCTTTCCAGTTGCTAGGTTCTTCATTTCTAATGCTTGAGCTCAGTTTTGTGGCCTGTGAAAAAGCCGAGACCTCATTGCGGGAGTCAGATTGAAAAAAACGACTTGATCGCGATTTACTCTTGCTGAACTCATCACTGAACGATGGAAAATTGTATCCACGATCCATATCAATCAAAGAGGCACGACTTCGTCGTTTAATTCTTGCTCGCATAACTTTAAGTATCTTGATAACTCTTTCACATAAATAACAGAGATATATACCCAGGAATACAACAAATATTCTCCAAAAGTACTTGTGATAATTTTCATCAACCAAACCGAATGCTTGTGGAAACATGTGCAAAGTAGCGCTTCCAGCCAAGCCGCCGACAGCTAAGCCCTCGAATAGGGTTAAAATTCTACGCCTAGTAGTTTTTTTAACGAAAGGAAGTACGATCAAGCCTCCCATAGACACGACAATTGAGAGGATTACAAAAAGTAATGAGAATATCCAAACCTTCTCTATCGATGGCTCTGTGAGTTTCAGTCGAATTTTCAGCAATTGTTCATCGACGCTTCCGTGTTGTTGTGAGCCGCCGACACTCAGTCGTCCATTATTTTTGTAAGACACCTGAGTCTTCAGTTTCTTATGTAGCTTTTGTGGTCTCTTCACACTCAATTCATCCGAAGTTTGTAGATTCTTCAATATTTGAGTTTCCCGCAAGAGGGTATTCAAGTTGATTGGATCTTTACGAACATGCCCGGTTCCCTCTATCTCTTCTAAAGCTCGGTCGGTCTGATGAGCAGAAATGAGTTCATCTTGATGATGACTGCTCAATAAGTTGCTAGACTTGTCACACAGGTTGTTCATTATGCGAAATAGCATTACAGGACATAATCTGACCAATGCCTGATCGAAGGTGTTCACCGTGGGCGGTAGTATTTGGACAAGATTATTCATCGAGAGACAATCCTCAGTGACGGCTTTGCAAGTCTGCAGGGACGACTTCTGCGATCGTGTCCTGGTAGTGGCATCATTCTCGACAGTAGCTGAATCATTATTACTGCTGATGGTCGTATTCGCAATTTCATCTGACCCAGGACCCAGCGAGCGTTTTATTGTAATCTGTTCTTCTCTCTCGAGATGCTCATTCGAATCGCATCGGACTTGGATCTCTTCAAAACTTGGAAAAATGCCAAGTATATCCGCCGATACTGACTTGAACGGTTTCCTTAATCCGGTGTACAGAGTCTCCATTAAGCTGTTCAGGTACCTCCCATCGACCCCTTCGTCAGGCTTCTCGGGTAAACTATCAGTCTTTATCAATACAAGTTTTGTGACCTGCTCCACCCCTTCAATTTGCTCAAGATCAATTTCGGCACCAAGCGGTGGAGCATATACACCCTTTGCCTCGTGCCCAACCCCAACATTGCCTGCATGTCGCTTTCTTAGAATACTGAGAGAGTTTTGTGTTAAATTCAACACCACAAGGAACATGAAAAATTTTTTGGCTGTAATTTCCATCGTAGAATTCAGCTTCAATGGCAATCGATAAGACCGGACTGCATATCGTGTTTGTGTGATAAAGCTCAGATCGCTGATGAGTTACTTGATGGCAAATAGTAAATGACAACAGGCTCTATCACACTCCAGATATCAGACTGATACCCTACCATCAATCGCCATCTTGCGATATGTCTTGAAAGTTGGCTAGATACTCTCTCGAGATGGGACTCTGGATAACACTGTTTCGTTCACACTAGACCACCCAGTTTTCAATAATCAGATCTGGCTTCGCCTCAGAGCTATCAAATCAGAGAAATTAACGGTCACCGTAATGCTAGTCACATCCTAACATCATGCCTCTTCTATCCCCTATGACCCGAAGCCACCATTCAAATGAAGAATTGGCGACCCCTCTCCCTGGATCAAGTAACGGAGGACAAAAGTGCGACAGTTGGCGAAGTCCTTGGCGACATATCAACATTCGTGACTCTCAGGATAAGACTCTACAGGTGAGTACATACTAGGAAGGTGTTCTCTTGAAAAATTGAGTCTTTATTTTTTCGATTGATTTATATAGAATCAGTTCATCAAAGGGACATTCCTGAAAGTGGCGATTCCCGCTTATCTGATCTACCCCGCCGCGTCGTGCACTAACCGGTCGCTGATAATGGTGATGGTCGCCAACTCAAATAGTGATTTGTACGATAAAAGGCTCTATCCCGTCGACCACTCTCGATGCACCCGCGAGTCAAGACGATACTTGATCCGCTGATATATCATCTTTTAGTCTGCATATTTTGCTAGAATCTTGTTCCAGAATTATTCTCTGCGCGATTAAGCCGATCACCGCGATAATACAAGCATACACCCATGGTTCATTGCCACAGACGAGCTTCCCGTGTATTGTGCAATCGGGAGTAAATCGTGAAGATCTGAGTGAATTGCACTCTGATCAATGATCGTCCAACCATTATGCCATAGTCTGTACGATCGAGAGATGTGACAGCAAACATTTGGCTGTCATTGAGCGAATGTGTCAGACCAAACAGAGCTTCTATAGACGAGCTAGAGGTTTATTCTCTTGCACGATGAAAGTACATATGTATAGCAGAGAACAGATGCGCAGTTGGCTAGTGACTTTCGTCGCGAGTTAGCAGGTGATTAAACCACTCGTGATAGATCATTTATCTCCTGGTTTTTCGTTATCCTAGAGGACTGGTTGTCTCATCACACAAGTTAATGCTATGGGCTCTAACTTCTCTAGCAGTTGGTTCAACTTTATGTGTCCACAGTTATCACCATCAGCTATATAGGTGTACACAATGAATCTAGATCAGATAAACTAGGTTCATTGGGGTTATGATGGTTGAGAAGAGTAGAGATTCAATAGAATTTCACTATGCTAGATATGGGGAAGGAGCATCCAATAGCTGGCGGATAGAAGGAAGGCTAGACACTTCTCAAGTCTCCCAGACTAGAGTTATTGCTGTTAGGTTTGTTTGAGTGTTGCCATCAATCTGAGCTCCATCGCTCGCCTTTTGCTTGTTGCACATTCCGACTAGGAACGACAATATAATCTCCCACAAACGTTTAGCTTTGCCCTGAACAAAGAATTGTCATCTGTGCTCGGCAATAATTCTTAGCTGATAGTGCTTTTAGGCGACAAAAGTCAAATTAATTCCAGACCCATGGAGTTTACGCCGCCATTCGTGCCGATGTCCTCGGTTGTCGTTATGGTTTAGGAGTGGCGCTTTTTGCCAAGTGGCAATATGCCATCTCCCTCTTCGTCGAATCATTTTTATCATCGCGGCTAACAACCCCGATGAGAATTGTCGCAAGAGTGTGTGATTACAAGTGTCTGGTGGCCGAATCTAATTGAACTTAGTGTGCATACACCATAATCTTAGTCATTCTTAATCAGTGTAGTTGGGTCTATTGTGAAATCTATCGGCAGTATCCACTCCTGAGATATCACATTCTCGCACTAGCGCGCACAAGCTCGATCGTATCGTGGAGCACGCAGACACCCGCGCCCCCAATACAAGCTTGTCCTCTAGTCCGTTTCGCTTACCAACCATCTCTAGACCCATAAAACACCGGGCCTAGCAAACCACAAAGTGCCTGCAACTTTTATCTCCAGAACTGCACTCACAAGAGCGCCAACGACAGCTCGGCGGTGACCTTATTGTGTTTGCTTCTCCCCTGTGTTTGTTTCGATCGTTGCATGGACGAGAGAGAGAGAGCGAGCGAGAGGGAGAGCGCCTGTGTTTGGTGGTGTCCGTCGAACGTCTTCGAAGCTTTAGGGTGAAACAGCGACGTCGAGCTACTTAGGAAGTCATGATCCAGCAGCTGCTCACTCCCGTAGTCGCGCGCAAGAATCGTCGCGTCTGGGTTTGACGGTCCGGATTTTATTCCGAAACACTAGTCCTCTGTGTGTGTGGGCCAAGAGTTCAATTGGTCGAATGGATAGAACTTTATAAGGGCTGTGCAGAGTAGGGAAATAGATATTTTCAATTTGTCACATCAATTTTGGTGTCCAGTCAACTCAACTTTTAGCAAGTTCTAGCAGAAATGAAGATCGCATCCTCGACTAGCCGCGTGAGAACCAGTTTCGATCCTGAATTAGAGTTACCCAAACTTCATCAGTGGTTTGCGGAAAATCCTCATCCGTCACGATTAACTCTGCAAATGTATGTCAAAGAGTTGAATAGTTTGGCATCTCGCCAATCTAGGAAGATGCTCGAAGTTCATAACCTCTGCTACTGGTTTAAGAATGCTCGGGCTGCCTACAAGAGAGCAGAGCTTCGTTTAAAAAAGAACCATGATCATCAGCAGAAGCAGTCAAATCAGCTCCTGCGCGATGGTTCGGATAGAAACCTGACGGCATCGAGCCAAGGCTTCGCGAGCAACCACTATTCACCCAGTCCAATAAACGGAACAAAGTGCTCGCCAAACTCCTCACCTGATTTGTCTTCAGATCCTCTGAAAAGGAATCAAAACTCTGTCCGTAATCAGTCAGAAATTGCCGAAGGGTCAGATGATGTTTGCAAAAGTGAATTCAACACCAAAGTCGAAGCTCGACGCGTGAGAGCAGTCCAAAGTAACGGCAAAGTGCTTAACCAAACTCTCGGTCTCGACGCGAACCTTGATTCTTGTGGTTATAGTGGAAACGAGAGTCCTTCCCGCGCGGAGTCCACTTCTCCTTCTTCCACAGTGTCATTATCAGGATCGGCCGCTAGTTTAGCTCCCCCGCAATCGCAAGCAGGCATGAATAATATTGACTTAGCTAGTGCAGTCAATTGCCTGCTGAGCACGGCCAACAATTTCACGGCTGCAGCGGCAGCAGCGGCGGCAGCAGCAGCAGCCTCCAGTACCTTGACGCCGGGCCCGCTTCCGCCAGCAAACCTCTTGCAAGGACCGGCGAGTGCAGCCATCAACTTGGCAGCGAGTATATTGAATTCTAACCTGATCAGCGCGGGCAACCAGGTAGCAGACCCATCAATTCTTGCAGCGGCCTTATCTAACCGCACTGCCCTTGTTGATCAGCCCATGAGACATCTATTCACTGCATTCAACCCGCATACTTATCAGATTGCCCTAGGAATGCTTGATAACAAAGTCTTGGATGGCAATATTTTGAATGCCATGACTTTTCCAACGAGCGCTTGCGCTCCAGATGGAACGGTATCGCGCAACGGGTTCTACACACAATCTATGGCCGGCCAAGGCCACAATGGCGGCATTAACAATCATTATTATCAAAACCACAACCACCATCACAAAATGAGATCGAACGGGCCGCGAGCTGATCGTTTATGACCAAAAACTGAGCGATTTCTGGGTTTGATGTGTTGAATTGGTTTTGATTAATAGTTACTTGCAATTCGCTCAGATGATCGCTTGAGATTTTCATTATTAGATTAATAGGATTTAATTTGTACGTGTAATTAGGAATGAAATTGCCAAATAATTTAATGACAAACTTTGTGTCGGTTGTCCTTGTCCCCTTGTTGTCGTTTCCATCTTGGTCCTTGAATCGATTTCGCCTTATTCTTCACCTCCCCTTATCATCTACATGATATAATATTACAACAATCTCACAAACTTTATCCTCTATAGCTCTGTCACGCAGTTGCCAACAGAATGGACGGAGACCATGATACGTCAGGTAGTGCTCGCATTGACCCAAACCATGAGCCAGTTAACTTTATCAAAGTTATGCAACATATCGCAGGTAAATAGGCGCAGATTGGGGGCGATGAGCTGTCTGAAAGTTGATCGATCGCTAACCATACCAACCACCCTTCATCGTTCAGCCTTTGATATCATCCATTGTTCGAGGTGGTAAGAAACTCGGCCGCAGGAAGTGCGCAGAATTCGGACAGTGGTATTTAAATTACATCAAGACTGCTGAGGCTCGTCCGTCGACCATGTTTTGTGAGGGCGGCGGTGCGCGACTCGTATTCGATAAATCAAGGGAGATTCCTCAGTTGAAAGCTTGGTTCGCGAATAATACAAAACCAAGTGATGAGGTTCTGGAGGAGTACAGTAGAATGTTAAACGAACATGCGCTCAGGAAGGATAGGTAAGGTCCCGTTTAGGAGGAGTTGACAATTTTCTATCATCATTATCTCTGACATATTCCATCTGCCTCCTAAATGCTCCCCAAAAGACCCCAGGTAACAGCGAAAGCGTTGAAAAATTGGTGGAAAAACGAACGACAGAAGCTCGGTATCAGGCAACGTGAGATACGAGGCAGACCTAAGTTAAAGCGAATTGATTGATTGAGTTAAAATTGACAAGCACCGAGTTACGATTTGAATAAACATGGATTCAAAAGCGAAGCACCTCAGAGTCCATGATAATGTGGTAGACTTCGCATAGAATCCTCGATCGTTGCTAATCTTGCCACCGAGTATCAGATGTGACTTGTTATAATCACGATTTGAGCATGCTCACAACGGATTGATATTGTCGAGTCCTTTAACCTCGTCTATTTGTCAATTCTACGCGCATTGGTGTCTTCTGCTACCCGCGTGATCACCAATGCTCTCATCATAAATGACTTCCAATGTTAGATTGCGCGTTTTAGTTTGGCATTCTGGTCAAATCTTCACCTAGCTCGGTTGCCATCATAGCTTGAGCCACGGGAAACTTTCGCGAAGGTGTGTCCAAATTTATAAAGACTATTGTGTCTAGACTCTAGATGGCGTTGTGTACGACTTACCTTTGATGGCTAACGAGGACGACGATGATGAAAACAAGGCCGACTTCAACTTGCTAAAGGGTCGCAAGTTCTCAATCTCTCCAGCTTCCACAAACTCTTCGAACGCTTCGGGAGTCGAAATTTGGCCACTCCAATTGAATACAACTTTCGTGGACCATTACGTGTTTGGTGAAGTTGTTGGCATAGGATCCTATGCTGAAGTGAGAGAATGTGTCGACACTCGTAACCTGGAGAGATGCGCAGTGAAGATAGTCAATATGACTCATTTAAAACGACAGGCACCGAGCGCCCTCTTTAACCAACACCAGGAGATCAAGCTATTCAAGAGGCTGAGACATCCGAACATAATAACGTTAAAAGAGTGCCTCGTAAGGGGGCCCAAAGTATACATCTTCCTCGAATACTGTACGTTCGTGTTGAGCGATCTACTCGCAAAGAGCAAAGACAACAAACTTGCTGTCTCCGTGAGTAGAGATTTGTTCCATCAGCTTATGCTAGGGATCGAGTATCTCAACAATAACAAAATTATACATCGCGATATAAAGCCACAAAATCTGCTCATAACCAACTGTGGTGTGTTGAAAATTATTGACTTGGGCGTCGCTCAGGTAGTTTCTATTTGGAGCAAAAGTGATATATGCTCAAACTACGAGGGCTCGCCTCTCTTTCAAGCGCCTGAGGTTGTTTCCGGCCAGACCGAGTATGTGGGCACTGGGGTTGACGTTTGGTCGGCTGGAGTTACTCTCTATCTCATGCTCTATGGTCGCTATCCGTTCTTTGACGAAACCTTATTGGGACTCTACGACAAAATTCTCGGCGATGAACTTGCCTTTCCAAAAGATTGCACGCATCCAAATCAAGCAATTCAGCACGACCTGTTGGCCTCGATGCTAGAAAAAAGTTTCGAGCAAAGAGCATCGCTGCACTCAGTTCTAAGCCACCCTTGGCTGAAATTGCGCAATACGATGGATTACGTTAACCTCTGTGATCTGACCCATAAGCAATCGCTGACGGCAACTCAGGATCAGAAGGACGTCTACAGGTCGATGAGTGTGTTGCCTTATCTCTATAGCTTGCATCATCCGAACTTGTCCATCACAAAGCCGAAGACCAATATCAGTCCAAGCATTTCGCCTGTTCCCTCCTCAAGCCTCCAAGCTTTTTCGCCCATTGCTGCACCGAAAGAAGCCACTTCAACCCAAACCATGCTCGGTTTACCGTCGGATTTGGACGAGCAAGCTGTGTCAAACGATCCCAATCGTATGATAAGTGATCAACCAATTGAGTGGGGAACTCAAGAGCAATATAATCTAATGAAGGTGCCGATCATTAGAGCGAACAGACTGAGAAAATAGACAAGAGAGCAAGAGGTCAAACATCTTGCAAGGCTGATACTATGCTCACCTGGTAATCGTCATTTTTGTAAAATTCGGGCGGAGAGCGTTCAAAAGTGGCTCTCAAATTTAAAGTGATGATTGCCAGATACGATGAATTCCAAATTTATGCAATGAGCGTTATCATTTTGCACCAATGTACTAAAGATAGAGAGCTTAGCGAGCAATTGAAAAATTGCGAATCCAAGCAATATGGATCCGGAGGTGAACAAATGCAACTTTATTGTGCAATACAAGCTAATAGCTGACCCTGAAATCGCATATACACTAGCGGATGCCCTCCAACCAAGAATTCTCAGTTAATTTTGGTTTTCTGACCGATTCAGAAAGTCTTGCATCCATGCATGGGTCTAGGTCAGCATGATTCATAAACCCTGTGGCCAGTTGACATCCTCCTGAGACTTTCGGTGGTTTGCGACTAAACAGCACTTTTGACAGGGAACGGCCAGGTTTGGAGAAGGCATGCCGAGTCGATAGATAGTCAACTGATTTACCGGAGGCTGCTCTTCGAATCGCAAATTCCGGGTGCACATCAACTAGACACTAACCGTCCACAGTCAGATCTTTTTGTGAGAGTTCAGACGTCTCAGCAACATTCTAATTTGGCGAGCCACTGATAAGTTGAGGCTGAATAAAAGTTGTAGCCGCAACCTTCAGTCGAGCACACGAGGAGAGTCGAAAGCGAGAGTTAAGGATCGAGTAAGTTTTGCTTATGGATTATTGTTGGGTTGAAGAGGCGCGCGAACTAAAAGCTAGGTGGATAATGAATGCAACCGGGTTAAGCATACAGAGAGTTTCACCTTTGCTAAGCTCTGGCGAGATCAACACGAGACAGACTGCGTAATGATAGCCAAGCGGCTGACTGATGATGATAATCAGCAGCAGCGGCAATGAGTGGGAGAACGGCTACCACCACTTCCACTTCCACTGACGACGCTTCCTTGTTTCGTGCCAACCACTCAGGAGGGCAAAGCCGAGCTGGTCAGCCAGCCCAGCCTGGAGGAGGGCAATGGTTCGGTGGGCTGCCATTGGAGGGGGAGGGGAGGTAGACGAAGGAAGAGTTTGAGAGCGAGATAGAGCGGGCAGGTGAGCCCGTTTGGGCGGAGATCGGGCGAGTCGAGGGAAGGGATCGAGCTGGTCGTCCTCATCACTAGGGAGGCGAAAGTGTAGCCAGCTAGCCTCTATCAAGCTGGCAAACGCAACCGATTGGCCCACTTTCAGCGTAAATCGCCCTAACCACTTTGGTTGCTCGCAACATGAACGCGATAGTCTCCCCCAGAGCCGCTCGTCTCATCCCACAGCCCCATCAGATGCTCCTCTCTCTCTCTCTCTTTCTCCTTCTCCTCTGTCTTCTCTTGAGCGCCGCTCTCGCTTGTCCGGCGAGCCTTTCATCGTCGCTTGCAACAGGTTGACCGCCTCTGCCCCCTCCGCTTGGCTCGAAGAGCAGCGCAAAGACTAGGATAAACCTCGAGCCACCGTAAGCTACGATTCATTTTCTACAACCGCAACAATGAGAGCCGGTCATCTTTATCAGCAACGGGCAGCCAAACTCGCCAGCAGCCTGACCAGTTAGCCGCTGATGCGCTCCCGCTTGCTATTAACGAGCAACAGGCAAGCTAGGCCGCAATGTTGCTCGGAGTAGATTCATGGATGTGCAAATAAACCGGATATAAGGTGAACTTGTCCAAGAAGAGGGGGAGGCTTGCGCACAATTGCACCCGGGTCCTGTTGTTTCTTGGGCCTGCTTGTTGCAGTTTGATATCCTCGAGCATCCTCGGAAGTTGAGTGAACACCCGATTGGTGGTCCCGGCGCAATCGAGAGCTTTCGGTGGCCCGCAGAGGGATACAGGTGATGAGAGCGTCCAGCGACGGAGGCGGAGGGGAATGGAGAGCGAGAGAGAAAGGAGCCGGGATTGGTTGGTGGCGGAGGGACGGACAGGGGGCAAGCGCGTGTGAGCACGCTTGCCAGGGGGAGAGAGAGAGAGAGTTAATTCGTACGGGAACCAAAGCGAGCCTGCCTCTGTTAGCTTGTAACCATTCGACTTGTCCGTCGGCCGACCACTAGGCTGACTGATAGACAGGCCGCTCGAGTAGAGCCCTCTGGCTTCCAGCTCAGCCAGCCTGCGAGCCGTCCAGGTGGAGCGAGTGAACTGGTGGCTGGCTTGCTGGCTCGGCAGGTAGGCAGGCAGGCAGGCAGGTAGAAGGAGAGAGAAAGTTTGGACGAGAGGGAGGCAGCGCGCGCGGCAAGACTGAATTATGCGATTCAAGTTTGTTGCGCTACGCATTCATTATGTTCTCGCCTCCCGCCCCTCTCGGCGTTTATCAGCTAGCTTGGCGGCGAGCAGGCAGCGCTGCGAGGCGCCGTTAGCGCTCGGTGCCGACCGTCCGGCCAGATCTTTGTCGTGTCCGAGCCAATGTTAAGTCAATGCTTCCCCTTTCTGGCCGCAGCAGCCGCAGCCGCCGCCGCCGCTGCCAGTTCAATCAGCTTATAATGGAGCCACGGACGGCGCGCATTTAACCGCCACCAAATTCAAGTACGACGCCGAGCTCGGCAGTGCAACTTAATGTTAATCAAGATCAGGGCTCGAGCGCCACCAGTTGTCAGAGGGTTCGCTTCACTCGTTGTGGTTCCTTTGGGGGTTGGCCAACATTGAGCAGTAGATTTGGGTGACATATGCTCACTAGCTTCGGGGGCCAAGTTTAGTTCCTAGCGGCGAGGAGGTGACAAGAGCGAGGCAACATGAGAGAGTGCAACCCACAGAGGAGCAGATAGAAGCAGCTATAGCTAGACGCCGCAAGATGGTTTCTCTAATTAATTTCAAGACTGTCGATGCGGAGATGCAACGATGCGAGCGGCCTCAAGCAACACAGCGCTTACAAAGCGACGCGACCAATCAGGTGACCCAAGGCCAAGTGTCTCGTAGAATAGAGAGCGTGAACCCAGTGGTGTCGAGAGTGATGCTGCAAGAGCTCACCGAGAGGATAAACGCGACCACCTTAGCGCAGTACGCTGATCAACAGGGAGATCGCAACATGGCGAGGGGAAGTGGCCAAGGGCAAGAGATGCACTGTACCATTTCGATGCAACAGCAAGTTGACTCTAAACTGGCAAGCTCACAACTCAAGCAATCGATTGCATTTAGCAGCCGAACTCACTCGTTTGCGCCCAAGCTGCCCAATATAGTCGACTCCACCTGCCAGCTTCCAATTGAGGCCCCCAATTTCGTCGTAACGTGGAGAAATTTGAAGTTTGTCATCGAGCCCAAATGGCACCAGAAAGTCACAAGCCTGAATCCGATCGGCGTGCTGGCGGGCAGGAACGGGCCAAGCTCGTCGGAGGCAAATCGGCTCGGTGTGCCGACGAATGGCGCCGTTTGCCAACAACAAGCAGCAGTAACAAAGACCGTGCTAGACAAACTCGATGGCTCCTTCAGATCGGGCGAGCTGACGGCCATCCTAGGACCAAGCGGTGAGTGGAATATAATGTAACTTGCGGCTCGTTCTCCAGCTGCAGGTAATCCTGGAATGGGGCGATATTTAGTCTCCTCAACAAAAGGCGATGGCGAACAAATCTGCAGAGCTGTTTACGTAACTCGAAATGGCCCCGCTCGAGAGAGAACAACCAGGCCGAGCTAAGACCTGATCTGGTCGCTTGTTGGACCAGCAACAGCAACAACAATTGCAACCACAAAGACGTGCGCGCGGCACTTTCTTCCTTTCTCTCTCTCTCTTTCTTTGTCTATCTAACTCAACTCTCTCGATTGGTCACCATGATAGACCCACTCGTCCAGCCGCTCGCCTTGCAATTTTAATATAATCTCACCGATCCCAACAGCCAACTGGCTGACTAAATCTGGAAAGCCATTTCGACCGTCAGTGCGCTCGATTGGCCACTGTCCAGCTCAACGGTTTGCTGCTGATATCGTCGGCTATTTTTGTTCGATAGAACACTTTTCGCCCGCTTGCCTTTTGCTTGACTGACTCGATTGCAAAATAACCGACGTCGATTCAAATATCTCAAGCAAGCCGATTGGCGGCCAGAGTTTGGCGTATGCTGTGGGGCCAAAGGTCAGGCGCGACCTGTTAGTTCTTGTCTCGTCGCAACCACTTTGCTCGGCCCGAATTGCGAGTAACCAGTTTGGACTCCTCACGATAATCTTTCAACCGGCCAACACCAATTACGCGACTCCAGGTTCTTGTCCTAACTTTGCTCCTCCACTTTGAGGATTTCTTGCCCCCCGAAATGGGAAGCCAACAGATCCATCCGGCACCCACCTCTAACGAGCGAGAGCCCCTTTCCGCCGCTGATTTACCACCACAGGTGCAGGGAAGACGACCCTCCTCGATTGTTTGACTGGTCGCAGGAAGCATGGACTCAGCGGTTCAATTAGAATCTCTTCACTGGCTCTGCAAACAAATCCAGTGGCGCCAACCAATGGCCACCAGCCCCAGCAATATCGACAAAATGTTGCCAACCATCACCGGCATCCTCCAACTTTTCTCAACGCAAATCCCAAGCGAACTCCCTCGCCGATCAACGATAGCGGATGCAAGAACGATTGTAACACCTGTAAGCACCTCAATTTGGCTCACAAATACAACCAAGAGCAAGCTGCTGCCTCCTCCTCCTCCTCGAGCAGCGGCGACAACTTGAAGGTTTCAATCATACCGCAAAACGACCATCTAATCGGCCATCTAACAGTCTTTGAGACTCTCAACTATGCAAGCAAAATGAAAAATTGCTTTGACAATCAGTTCGATCACAAGCTCAATGTTAGAAGAGTTGCGCAACAGCTCGGCCTTATGAGCTGCCTTGGAACTAGAATCAACAAGTTGAGTGGCGGACAATACAAGCGGGTCTCAATTGCGCAAGAGCTCCTCTCAAGTCCAGACATCCTCATCTTGGATGAGCCCACATCTGGTTTGGACGCAATGACCTGTTACCAAACTGTCCAGGTGCTTAGAAAGTTAACCGACGACAGGCGAACGAGCGGCCAAAACCAGATTGCAGTTATACTAACCATCCATCAGCCAAACAGCGATGTCTTTCAACAATTCAATCACGTTTATGTTGTCGCCCAAGGGGGCAAGTGCATCTATGAGGGGCCACCGGCCAGCATTGAGGGGGTGATCAATCGGGTTGGCATTAGACTGCCGAATAGTTACTACAATCCGGCCACAATGATCGTTGAGATTGCGGCCGGTAAGTTTGGTTTGGATTCAATACAAAAATTGAACAACATCCAAAAGAAGCATTACGATTACTCTATTCCGGATGAGCAAAATTCAACAGGCGATTCGGCAGTTGACTGTCCATCATCCTCAAATGAGGAGGACGAGGGCGGCAGCGACGAGAATGCTTGTGATGGCGCTAACAAGGAAGCCACTCCAAAGCTGCAAAGGGATGGCGCCGTTCATAATGGGCCAGCGACCGAGATAAACAACAACAACAGCAACAATCATACTGTTTGCATATACTCTAACGGCCTAGTCAATGAGGGTTTCGTGTTGGAGAACGAGGATGAGAGCAACAGCACCAGCAACAAGGGTGTTATGGTTTCAAGAGGCACAAATGAGGATTCAGACTCAATGGATAGGATTAAAATGGCGGCAAACGCCAACGATCTTGCGGCCGACAATGATGGTAGACGCAAGAAACGGAGAAGAGCTCGAAGGAGGAGCGGAAATCACTTAAGTACGAACAGCAATCTCGTGCCCGATATGCCTGATCAAGCTACCTCAGCAGTCGTGTGCTCGGGATTTGGGTCCGGAGGCAGCCTTAGCGCTGGCGATGGCGACGGTGGAGCCGGATCTTCGCGCGAGAAGCGGCTCAAATTGAACAGCCTTAAGGCAGACCAGAAGTTCCCCTTCTGGCGCCACACTTATCTCCACTTCCACCGCTCTTGGTTGTCTATAGTGCGCGATCCGATGCTTTGCAGCATGCAGCTAGCCTTGCACATAATCGTGCCTGTGATGGTGAGCTTAGTTTACGGGACCAACGTTGGAAAGCCAAACGCTTGCCCGAGGGCTGGCCCAATGGACATAATGGCCTATGCTCTCGAACCAACCGACTCTGCGCTCCAACTGCAAGAGGACTTGAGGACAACGCTCGAGAATATCGGTTATATCTTCTTCAAGCTCTATGGAATTATATTTGCCGCCATGACTGTGACAGTGCTCACCTTTCCCCTGGACATGCATGTGCTCGTCAAAGAGTTTAGAAACGGCTGGTACGGATTGTCCTCCTACTTCCTAGGTAGAACACTTGCCGACATTCCCTTCCAACTAACTCTACCGCTGCTGGCAATGTCGCTCTCTTATTATGCAACCGGCCAACCATACTCATACTTTCAATGGCGTTTCCTTTCAATCACCGCAATTTTAATCCTGAGCTCGCTCATCGCCCAATCGCAGGGCCTCCTATTTGGTGCAATATTGATGGACAAAATGAAGGCGGCCGTCTTTGTGGCTCCAGCGGCGACCACTCCAATTATCCTCTTTGCTGGCTTTCTCGTTAGAACCCAATCAATTCCGCGCTACCTTCGTCCGCTTTCAAATCTTTCTTATCTACGTTATGCAATTGAAGCCTGCCTCATATCAAGATATGGCTTCAATCAATGCGAATGCGATCCGGCCATGTTCAATCAGACAGTTCCCGAGCTGCCGCCAATAGCACGCTCAATGTTAGATTATTGGCTAAGTAGCTTCAAGGCCTCAACAAACGACTCGCATGAAATGTCAGCCAACAATTCGTTTGCCGAAACTACCACACCTGCATCATCTGAGAGCCCAGACCTATTTACCAAGTTGATTGATTCCTTGGCGAAGGCCAATTCTTTTGGCAGAAACATAACCTCATGCGAACAAGTTGTTCCTTACCCCATGATCGACTATGATCTCAAGGACTCACAGTTATTCAATTGTTTCGCAATACTGCTCTTTATGTTGGTGTTCACGCGCCTACTGACTTTCTTCATTGTTTGCTTCAAAGTTAAACGCAAAGTCTGAATTGGTGGCCGGTTCTACCATCAGGAGTGCTTTTGATGTCATTAAAAGAGAAGGAGACTCGGGCAAAGCAATGGAAGAACAGGATTGCTGGCGAATCATTTGGCTGCTTAGTTGGCTAGTGTAAGGCCAACATTGCTATCAAAGGACGAATGAAAGGACATCTATTATCGATATGAAATCAATTTATATTTCTTGTCCTTGAGTGAACATGTCAGGCTGCCGGTCTAGAATAGCTCGTATCTGTCGCTGGCTAGAACAGTCTCGGTCTAAAACAACAACCTGTTCCTCTCTCACCCTTCTCGTTCCAATTCCTGCTCTTAACTCGACAGATTCTTAGCTTACATCAGCTCCAGAACTCATGCAAACAAACATGCATATCAGCAATTGGTCGGTATTGATCGTTATCTAAACGAGCTCAAGGCGGATGCCTCCAAGTAGCCAAGGGCAGTTCTCAAGAACAAGCCTCAAACAGTGAAGACAGCGGAGTGACTCCAAGAAGATATATATATATATACATATGAACATACGTTTGTGCAAGACTATTTAAAATTAACAAACTTTCCGGTCAAAGCTGTTCTTTGTATTTTCATTAAAGAAGGTGAGCTCTAGACCGCAGGCCGATTCGAGTGCTACCTGTCTCGAAGACTCGTATAATCAGCTCATAACTGTGATTTGAGATCATGACCTAAGCACCCGAGCAGTTCGCTTTTCTAAGGTTAAAACATTATGGGATCGTTTGCGATCCCAAAGCTGCCTATAACAGCTTGTCGTTATAGTCAGATGAGAACTCGTATACGGATATGAAGATAAATAAAATCGATATCTATCAATTTCAATGCCCAAACTGATCAGCACAAACAATCCATTAGTTTGCCATATCGAGGCAAACTTAAGGCGAACAACTTTGTTCCACCTCCGTACCTTCTCCAGTACCTATCTTTCAGACATTTATCTGTACGAACAATCGAGTCACCAATTGAGACCTATGGTGATACCACGAAGCTCTTGCGAATACTTCGACGCAAAATGAGATTGTATCTGTTCTTTTTACCAAGAAAAGATGAAATCTAAATTAGTAAGAAAAATCATACAATTTTATTCAAAGAAGGTTGAGATATTGTTTACATAGCTCTAAGTTGTAATGTGGTCCGGTTCTTCGCCAGTCTCATACTTCTTCCACATTCTTATAAATAAACCTTCCAAGTTGTTAACATAAAGTTTTACATCAAACAAGTGTGAGTCTGTTCGTGCTTGCCAAACCTTGGCTCTGATTGCTTTGAGATACTCTCGATCCGATCCTAGTCTCACTGCAATATCTTCATATTCCTCATAGGAGGATGCAATTAGTTCCGGCGTTCCGAGGCAGTTTAGCTGTGAGGATGCAACACGTGAAGCGAGAGTCTCTAGAGGTAGAGTGACCATTGGTGTGCCAGCCCATAGAACGTCCATACCAGTGGTGTGGCCATTACAAAGTGGGGTGTCTAAACATACATCCGCTAGCTGACCGCGCCGAACATGCTCTTCTTTAGCAGCTACATTGGAGAATATTATTCGGTCAGGAGACAGTCCCATATGAGCCGCCCTTGCAACTATGTTGGTCTCACCAATAACCGGAAATCTGAGAAGCCATAAAACGCTATTAGGTACCCTCTTCAATATATTCACCCAAACACCGAGAGTTTTGGGATCTATCTTGTAGAGTTGATTGAAGTTACAATATACGACAGCATTTTCTGGCAGGTTATACTGCTGTCTAGTTGTGACCACTATCGAGTTTGGCGCCTCCTCGCCTGTAGCAGCACGATTATTCATCTGAGTCGTGGCTAAACCATTCTGTACGACAAGCCCATTTACTGAGGTCTGGATCTGACCTTGCGAAATCATGGCCTGTACTGGTAGTGTTGTTGGAAATTGAGCCACAGTCTTGACAATCTCAACCTTCTGCGATATGATTGTTTGTTGGTGAGACTCTAGTTTATGGTGCTGAGGGGTGACATTATCTTTGGAATTATTCAGTTTTTTATCACGGTTGGTCGAGGCATTAGATGACTCGCGTTCTGATTCAGAATTTCCATTTGAGTTGTTATCGTCATCATCTTTGTCTTCTGACGCTGCGACACTCGAATTCGACCTCGCGGGCCTCTTGACGCTAATTGAAGTAGATGTGGTTTCCTGATTAAGATCGTTAGTTGTAGGTCGATTTACTATTGTGGGCTTTGTATATATTGTAGATTTCCTGTCCAACAAGTGCGACGCAAATTTGCCAGCCTGGGCGTTCATATCTATCTCAGTGGTCACCGAAGTGGAGGAATTTGCTGTGGATGAAATGACTGTCTTATATGTGGTGGATTTTGATCTACGAGAGCTATCCGCCATTACTGAGACTACAGACGCGGTCGGTCCAAGCCTAACATAGGGTATATTCCGATTGCTTAGTTCTCTCTCTGTATCATTTGATCTTGTAACAACTGCGACTTCACATATTCGTTTGATCTCTGCCTTCTCTATAATCGGCGAGAGATCTGTTGCATTGACAATGCTCACATTATCTGGAGGCGCAACGATCCGGTCGACTCTTTGGTTAGAGCCGTCTGTAGATACAGTGGTCTCTTTTCTTATAGAGCCGCATTCTGATAGGATGACCCGCTCTATAAGATGAGGGAACATTTGTTTGTGATCGCCAAGGAAGAAAGTTTCTGGCATATATGCGAGTTTTTCGGAATACTGATCGAATAGATTTAAAGGTGAGGTGATTTTATCAGTTACTATGTAGTCCATGTATGATGCTCCACTGGTTCCTGGGTATCCCAACCACATGACTTGAATTGGCGCCGGCCTCAAGGCAAATATTTCATTCCTAGCACCTTTCGTATAACCGTTCATGTTTACTAATACATGTATACCATCAGAATAAATCCTGTCCGCTGCCTTTCCGTTACACGAAATCGCAGACAAGTCAACGAATCTATCGGCTTCCCTCTCTATCTTAGCTCGAAATTTAGTACCGTCATTCGGTGATAGGGCATAGCAGAATATTTCCACATGATCCCTATTATGCATACCAGGTACACTCTGCATCAGATGTGAGGTAGGATGATTTCCATAGTCTGAGCTGACGTATCCGATTCTTAGCCTACTTGGCCTCTCTTGACGAAAGTGAGAGAAGTCATATGGGGGCTTGTGCAAAAGTGAAACTTTTTCCAAGCAAAATGTGGCATGTTTGCTTGCAATGGCTTTTCTGTAGGCATGTGATAGTGGATAGAGCATAGAGTGGTGTGGGTGAACGGATGGAAGACGATTCTTCTGCAATTGATCGCCTACAATGGAGATGAGCTTACGCATTCGTTCTTCGTAGTCGGTCCAATCACATATGATTTGAAGACAATGAGCAAGGTTACAGAATGCATCAGGAAAGTCAGGCTTCAACCTTAAAGCTGTTTTATATGCCGCTATGGCCTCAGTGACATTACCCGAATCCTTGTGAATGGAGGCTAGATTTGAATGGGCATCTGCGAAGGCTGGGTTTATCTGAATAGCACGAGTGTAACATTGTAGAGCACCTTGAACATCGCCTATCTCTTTTAGAGTGTTGCCCATATTAGAGTAGGCGTCCGCAAAGGTTGGAGAGATTTTGATTGCCTCTTTGTAGTGATGGATGGCCTCTGATAACTTCCCTTGTTGTTGCAATACTGACGCCAAGTTCGAGTGAGCTGCAGCAAATTCAGGAAAAACTTCGAGCGCTTTTAGATAAAGTGAAGTGGCCGTCTCGATGTATCCCCTTTCTCGCTTGATATTAGCTAAATTATTCAGGGAATCGGCATGGTTTGGGCATAATTTGAGGGCTGTTTCATAGCACTCTTCAGCCTCTACTACTCTTCCCTTCTCTTTGAGTGCGTTCGCTAGATTACAGTATGCATCAGGGAAGTTTGGTTGTAGCCTGATCGCCCTTCTGAAAGTTTCAATCGCCATATCAATTAGGCCTTGCTCATAATAAACACATGCAAGATTACCGTTCACTACGGCGTTGTTTGGACTTAGATTCAGAGCTCGAAGATAAGCCGCAGCAGCCCGGTCAAATATTCGAGCTTCTTTGAGAACGTTACCTAAATTGATATACGCATCTAGAAAACTTGGATCCAAGGTTACAGCTTTCTCAAAATGATGTATAGCGAGCCAAATTTCGCCTTGAGCATTGAATACACATCCCAAGTTGCTCCAAGCAACAGCAAAGGTTGGACAAGTCTCAATGGCTTTCAAATAACAAGCTTTTGCTTCATCAAGTCTGCCTAATGCTTTGAAAAGGTTTCCCAAATCGCTTCTAACACAATAAAGGTCTGGATTATAGTGGAGTGCGGACAGATATGCTTGAATTGCTTGCTCCATGTCTCCGGCAGCCACAAGTGCAGTGGCCAGATTGATGTAGCCATCGATAAAATCCGGCTTCTGCCTCACAGCATGCCTGGTTCCCTCCAAGTCGGTGGCAAGCCGAATATGGTCCTTGTAAACGTTACCCATTTTTGCGTTGGAGGCTGCTAGACTGGTGGAGCCGAATAATACCAGCCTGCCAATCGGCTAATTTTGTCTTATGTCTTCGGCAAAGTTTGCTTGAATGAAGAAAGACGGAGCTTGGACTTCTCTATGATGCATCTGATTGCTCCAGGAGATGTTTTCGGATGAAAAATACGAGAAATTTCGTGAGAGTTCATCGCGATTGAGCTCCTCACACACTCCAACAGTTGTGTATTCGTTCTTGATTCGGGAGTAAACTACTTGATAACATTATCAAGCGACAACAACAACGATGACACCAGATACCGTCACCGACCAGAAATCCAAACTTTTCTCCCCAGTCGGCAAAGCCTGGAGATTATGAGGACTTTAACGATCCGCCTCGAAAAGTATTTTTCTCATGAAAGCGGCCTGTGTGACACAGGCAGAACGAGTGCACCAGAGCTGCGGTTAGCCGACTTTCAGCCAGTCAGCTGCGATCTCTCTTTATTTATTTTAGTCGCAAGTACATACAATTCTCAGCGCCCTCCACGCACTAAATAGTGAAAAACTTCGTCATGTGCACCAACCAACAACAGATGTGATGCTGGGATCTTAGCTGATGCATTTTATCAAAATTACTCTAGAATGGATGTCGATGTCAGCAATCGAAGAGACGTATGGCTCGTTAAGGTGCCAAAATATATGGCAAATGTTTGGAAGAACGCTCCTCCACGTTCAGGGCTAGGCAAATTGCAGTTACCGAAGGACGGAGTCGGTCCGATCAAGTTTATCACCGATCCAAAAATCCAGCAGCAGGGAAATCAAGATAGCAAGCTACCTAGTGAGCATATGCTCACTCTGCATCCATTAGTTAACCAAAGAATGGTGATATTATCCCAGGTTAAGGATGATGAAAACATTAGTTTCGAAGGTGATGTCAAGTCGAGAGGTGAGTTGAGACCGACCGCCGATATGTCATACATGAATCTTAAAACGACCTCAATGAAGCTAGCGGCTAAACCAAATCGAGTGACACAAATTTTAGACAAAGCCGTGACGTCATATAAACCGCGTGGAGCAGCTCAATTGGCCCATGAAGCTGACCTGAGAAAGAAGAAAGAGGAGGCCAAGAAACTTGTCCGCGAGGACAAAGAAATCGTCCAAGGTAGACTGTTTGCTGCGTTTGAAAAGCAACAGTTCTATAACATCAAAGATCTCGTTAGAATCACTAATCAATCGATACCGTACCTTAAAGAAATTTTGAAAGAGATATGCAATTATTGTTCTAAAAGCACCAATAAGAACATGTGGGAACTCAAACCGGAGTACAGGCATTATAAATCCGCATCTGGTTCACAGTCTTCAAAGTGATCAAAGAAAACCAGAGCACTTGACATTAGCAAAAGAATCCATTGAAAATCAGCATCCGCTCAACTAGGCTGATGACTTTGTTTCTATTTGGATCAAGAAAAATCTGTCAGCATTTCACCGCATCAGGCTGAGCTTCTAATCCATCGAGACTCAGAGCCGAGATACGTGTGTCGTGATAATGAAAGGAAAACTTGCAGCGAGAATCCTGGGGCGCACCAGAGACCATTCTCGACAGGTTGAATAACCAGTAAAACAAACCAACTAACAGGACAAGTTTGGGTGATTTAATCATTACTCGCAGATGAACATCGTCTAGAAAGTTTTTCTATGGATAGCTCGATGCCCTTCCTCTTCATATTCGCGTTTGGATACCCACATTCGTTTGAAAGATCCTAGATTAGCCAAGATTGAGCCACCTGTCCAGGTTGAGTAGAGTCGTTTCGGGGATGAGAATATCTTTATGTGAGAGTTTCTAGGCACTGCTTTCTTCACTTCACCCAGGAGACGTTCGCCGAAGCCTTTAAAGAGGGTGCTACCGCCACTTAACACTATATTTTCCAAAAATACTTTACGTAATTCTAGATCGCTTTTGGCAATGCTATTTACTAAAACTTCATGAATACCTTCGCTTTCGCTTCCGATCAGATCTGGTCTGAACAATATCTCTGGAGCTTTGATTCGCGAGCTGGTTCCTATCTCGATATTGTGACCGTCCGGTAAGGTGTACGACATCCTTTCGGAATCACCCGCTCCTGCCAGATCATCTAGAGCTCTCAACGGACTTGAGGTTACATAACAAGCTTGTTCTTTGAGTCTTTTTACTACCTCAAACTCGGCGGTTGTGTTCAGTATGAGACCTTCTTTCCTGACGAGAAACCTCAGGAATTTTGTAATATCACGGCCGGCAACGTCTGTTCTGACTATTGACAATGGCAGGGCAAAACCCTCATAGATAGGAACGGCTTGTGTAATGCCATCACCTGAGTCTAGCACAACGCCAGTCGTCCTACCCGAGGCGTATAGTGACAAAACGGCTTGCATGGATATAAATAAAGCTGGCACATTGAAAGTCTCGAATAGTATTTCAGCTGTTCTCTCTCGATTTCTTCTTGGGTTGACAGGTGATTCTGTTATGAGCACTGGATGTTCCTCGGCAAAGGTTTGCAACTGCTCCTTGGAATAGATATAATGCCAGATGAGCTCCATGTCATTCCAATCCACAACTGTACCATGCTCCATTGGGTATTTTATACTCAATAATCCTCTATGCTGTTCTGCACTCTTACCAATAAAAGTATCACCTTCGAGGCCGCCAGCCATAACGCGAATGTATTTGGGGCGACCAACATAGTTTGATATTATACATTTGGGCTCCTCGTCGCCCGCGAAGCCGGCCTTTATAGTTCCAGATCCATTGTCTATGACAACTGGCTGGTTCATCATCGGACTCAGTTCCATCTTAATATGTATGACAGGAGGACCTGTTAGAAAATGAGTAGACTAATAATTACCTGCTGTCGACTATTGAGGTGGAAGGTATAGTATTTATTTTTTGGTTTTGAGTTTCGCGGCGGTGAAACTTAGCGGCGCCTTTTAGGCGTGAGTACCCTCACTAGAGTGTGTACGGATTGATACCATATTTAATCAGCTGACACTTTGCGTCTTGTATCTTGTTCAGAACAGACATCTGATTGGACAAAGAGAAGCGATCACAAAATTGTTCAATCTCGTCACAATTCATCATCAAATCGGATTCCTTTTCCGCGTTTTGAATCTTTTGATTCAGACTCTCGATTCTAGCCTGCAGAGCGGATTCTTTGGTAACAAATTCTCCCCTCTCAATCAGCGCTTTCATTAACGAAACTTTCAACTCTTTGTTCTCGGTTCTCAATCGAGAGATCTCGACCTCGTCCGCAACTAGCGACTTTTGGTTGCTAATGTAAGTTCGTTTAGCCTCGCTCAGCTCAAGAAGACCTGTTTATTTGGTGAATGGAGGAAAGAGTCTGTCAGAGTTGCTCGTGTAAAAAATTTCCTACGAGGTACCTGCTTTAGACTTACTCTCAACAACTTTGCAGCGAACATCCTCGGTGATCTGGCGCGAGTTCGATACTTGGTTGAATTTGTCATCAAAAGTGTTGTGATCAGTCATATTGATGTTAATTTGGCAATCTCGTGACTCGAAGGCAACATTAAGTGAACCTGTGGGGCACCTATGGTGTTTGTAGACTGATGCTAGCGCGCGCGCTTTCACATCCACATTTGGAAGCAGAATCGAATTTGAAGAATTATTCGATTCGGAATAGTAAGCACTCACGATAAAATAACAGACAAACAATGAATCATGTTGATCATCTAATTGAGGCTTCTATCAGTCGGAAACCTGTTGATGCAACAACCATAGAGAAGTTTGGTTATGTTAGAACGAGTTCTACATATCACAGATTCACTCTGTCGGATCCAGTAAATTGCGGTTACTTAGTGATGCGCTTTGAGCTAGTCAGAGCTCCAGGACAGGTACAATGAATTCTTTGACACACTCGGCTGCTGCTGACCTCCTAAATTTTAAATATCCACCATATCCCCAATCCGGACCATACGAATTCTTAATGATGAGGTACTCAATCCCGTCCTCAATCATATCTCCCACAACAAGCATTGCGTGGCCTCCTCTATCATTACAAGAGTCAAGAATCCCTCCTGCATACCCTATAAAGCTCTTAGGCTCTCTCATACTGACCATGACGGGGCCCCTCTTCAAGGCCAGATCAAGCTTGGTTGTGGAACCAGCCAGTCTTATGGGCGGTTTTACAGATTTAGGCCGAATGTAACCTCTCTTCTCATGCGGTGCCGTGATCTCAAAAGGGCATCTAGTTTCCTGCTCAAGATACGGCATGTTTGCCTCGAGCTCTAAACCATACTCTTTTACAAAGTTCATAGTTTGTTTGAGATGAGCCTTATTGCATCCATCGAACCACATATTTCCGCCGCTCTCTTCCTTAAATTGTTTGCCACAGTCGACAACATATTGGACGCTCAGAGGAGTGAATACCTGGCTTCGATTCATGCACAGAGCCCATTCTGTGTAACCCATGGAGCTCATTGCGTAGCAGCTTGAAATCCGTTGTTAACTATCTATAATGAGGATCTCTAGATCAGATCTCTGATCAAAAAATCTACTACTCACCTTGCACAGTAGCCTTGGTCTCTAACAGGTCCGATGCAATTGGATCGACGCCAATCACTCCGAACTATTATGTCTGATCTTTGCTCTGTGATCTCGTTAGATTCTTCCTCAGTCTCATCTTCATCTCCATCAGAATTGGTATCAGCCAGGAACCAATTCATTGCGCTAGTCAAAGCGCCCTTGACCAAATCAATTGCGTCCACTGCACCGTTGTCAGAACCAACGGCTTTCGTCTGCAGCTCAATCTCTTTCACCTCTGTAGCCGGTATATCATTTAGACTTCGATTGTCTTCAATGCGAGTTGGCGCCTCGAATGGCTCGTAGTGGGGATTATTTGAGGGAATGATCCATTCAAGCTTGATGTTGCGCTCGGGATGCCTCTCATTCTCCAACCGAATTAAATCAGCTATGCTCAGAGCTCTGCCTTGCATCCTATCATCCTCAACGGATCTCTTCTTTCGATTCTGAGATTTGATGGACGAATCCGTAATGAGCTCAGTGTAGAGATCCTGTATCTCAAGAGCTTCAAGGAGCAACATTCCAGCCTCTTCATCGCTCATTAGTGGTTCACTTGAACCATAGTCGGCGCCGGAAACCATGCGCTCTGATTCCTCTGGAGTCAAATCAGAGTACTTGTTGATAGCCGTGTAATAGTTCAACTTGCGCAGCCTGTACTTGACACCTGTCACAAAAACCTCCACAGCTCGAGCCATGAATAGCTTTTGTCTCGCCAGCTGCTGGCTCAAGGAGGAGTATTTCTTGTGGAAATGGCGCTATGCGCAGATAATAGTTGTATATGGTAAAATGGTTGTAAATTGTAAATTTTTCACAATTCGACCTGCACACTTACCATATAACTGGTCCAACTCAGCAGAGACTTCCATTTGTTGTGGTCTCTCTTGAGCTTATCCGTTGTTGTAATTCCCTCAATGAAAATTGTGACAACAACAACAAAGGATAATGCGGCAAGGAGTTTCCAATTCATATCTACATCAGACGAGGTTCTGAGGGAGATCGCATCTACATCAACAGTAGGTATACTTTTGCGATAGAGGTGGTATCGCATCACCGCTGTCTATCTAGCATGGATTTATCGCGTACCCAGGCTATAAATAGATACTATGTTCGTATGTATATAAACCTCAAAATCAAAAAGTGTTGTCTGATACGGGCTTATCCGGCATTCGCATCAACATAAGATCTCGTAGTTTCAAGATTTTCAATTTCCGATTGAAAAACTTGGAAGTTGATTGAGGCAATGGGCTCGCAGCCTGCGTACGAACACGGCGCTAGCTGATGGATGTAAGTATCCCCCCATCCGGCTGCGAATGGTATTTTCTTGTTTGAGATAAAAGATTCTGCGGTTACAAATTGATGTGATGTGTCAAATGTTATTTATCTCTGAAATCTAGCGCATTCAAGTCACTCGAAGGAGGAGCTGCTAGTCTATGCCCAATAGTTATATTTATTTTAGTCATTTGGTACATACTATTTGTATAGTACATACATGCAAAATAAGTGAAGGGCGTTCCACAGGTCTATATGAAACTGAGCTAAAGACGACCGTTTGAGTCAATAGGTGTGAGCTTAGTCTCAATTGAATCTCTGCCCAACACCTAGGTTATGTGTAGTTCATACTAAACCTTAAATAGCTTAGAGAGTTTTGTCAGCTCAGGCCATACGATTCCCGTTCACGTAATTTATATCTTCCGGTTACCCTCTGAGTCGTCGAAGCAGCCCAAACCGGTGAAACCATATCTATGGATTTGACGACGATCATACATCGCGTCAACGAAAGTCAGAATAACATCTAAACAAGATGAAGCTTTGTACTATTTAATATTCCTATAAGTTTTGGACTGTTAACTGTCATGATCACATTAATTTCAGAGTATAAGCTTTGTTAGCTCGACACGTATTGATGATGGGGTTCGAGATTCGACTTTCGGGTGGTTGGAGTGATGTTTTGATAAGTTGAAGATTGATTTACACACAACACAATTTCGTCTCAGATATTCCAGGTCTAATCTAGTTGCCTATCTTAAAAATGCTTGTTAAACTTCGTTGACCAAGCATTCGCTGCCGCGCAATCTGAGCTTCCGCTGGAGTTCATCGCGTCCAGGTGCTTTGAAGGAGGTGACATAGATGAGGTTTGCAATCATCAGAGCGCAAGAGAAGATGACCATCGGGGCTTGGTATCCAGTTGGAGTTGGCGACAGCTTCTTTAACGGACTCAAAAGATTCATGAGTATACCTGAGATTGTTTGTTGAAGAACAATTACGATGGCTGAAACGGTTGCTTCGGGTAATATTGTAACGGCACTCCGAAGGCCAACCTGTAGGAGAGCCGGATACATCAGCGAGCAGCCGAATGAGGCCATAACGTTTGTAACTAGAATCACATTCTTGATATTAGGCACAATTATACTGATATTAAAAGTCGCAATACTCAGGGCACAAATTATGCTTGATATTCTGCTAACTTTCACATAATTTGCAGAGTTATCTACCCAAGCGGCGCCCATTAGCATAAAGAATGTCCCGAAGAAATAGGAATGGGCTATGAGTGTTCCACAGAAACTATCCGAATACTGTGATGAATTCAGTATGTCCTCCAACACCAACTGCTCAGTTCCAAGAGTCGACATGTTCAGAGATAAAGTTACGACCAGTAAAACGTAGCTTGGATTGCTCATCATCTGTTGAGTCGGATTAAGATTAGTTGAGTCGATCTTGAGAATTGTCTACAGGTGGAAGATTTTGTTGATCGGGACACTTACTACAGCTAATCCGCTTCGGAGTGGCACTATGGTTGATGCAGATATCATTGCGTTCGAAGAGGGGGGCATCTTTGGACTAGATCTTGTGACGCATGTTAACACGATAAAAGTGACTAGAAATCCAGAGATGAGAAACATGTAGCTCAATTTGTACATGTCTTCGACAACCTGGACGAAAACTGGTGTGAAATAGTTGCTGAATCCGACACCTACATTGTATCCACAATTAGCAATCACGAGGGCTAGCGTGTTCTCATAGTGTGCAAACCAAGCGCTTGCTACTTTGGCCGGTATACAAAGTGATATCGATTGTGCTAGCCCAACAAAGACCTCTGACATGAGTAAGATATAAAATCGGTTCTGTTTGACCCACAATGTGACGTACTTTTCGTCACAACAGCAGAGGGCCTTCAACCCATTGGCACAGATTATCATGGAACAAGCCACATAAGCCTTATTGCGGGAAAGGGGCTGAAAGTTAGTATCAATCAAGCTTGTCCTAGTGCGTATCGCTGATGATCCAAGCTGCTTACCATACGTCGCAAACCAAAGTAGTCTAACGCCCTCGCCATAGCCAATACCGAGATCAGCATCGTGTACATGGACACTTGCATCACAAGGTCATAACTGTCCATCGACATGTTCACGCATTTGTTCAAGATGTCTGCTATAGAGATGAGGGATCTGTGTAAGCCTACTACAAGGCTTACACTAAACATGGCAAACAGGACAAGCCAGCGCCGCTTATATACCTTGTAGTTCTCTTGTTCGGCCTGACTCTGTTCCTCAACCACCTGAGGGTCCATTATGTCAGCCATTGGGGTGCTACGGGCGCTGGTGGTGGAGAAAATCTTGGCGTTTCAATTGATCATGTAAAAGGCATAAATTACGAGGGCCTATCCTCCCTCCTATCTTGTTCTAACTTTTATCTGAATCCGATTGGGTGGGATATTGCCGCGACGTTTCAGGATCACAATTGCTCCTGTGTTTTGGCTGATGATTGTGTTCTTGAGGTTCAGGTAGTTCCCTGTCTTGCTACCAGACTTGAATATCTATTGCGATGACATTAATCGAGCGTTGATTATGGACGGATGAATGAGTGGGCGGTTATCCTTACTGACCATCAGCTGGCATACCAACGGCACTGTTCACAATACTTCTACCGAATAGGGATGTCAAACCAAAAGAATTTTCAGTACAGAAGTTCGAAATTCAACACACCCTTGAACCGCATCTCTCTTACATCGCTCATCCCGTTTGCTTTCCCGCTATTGATGTAGTTTTGTATTTATTTTGATTTTGAGTTTCTTAGATTTTTACGTTCACTTCCGAAAGAAAACTCAACTCAACTTACAGAAATAACCACTATTTGTCCCGATAAAGTTGGCAGATTTCGAGAATATGTGCTCAGCATTAAAATGAATATGCAATTCTAGCATGTCAATGTCATTGTTTTAATCAAGGATCTGGCCCGAGGCTACCCATCACAGATCTATCCATCTGATCCGATATATTCAGTGAGACCATTCTCACTGGATGGAACACATGGAATCGAGCAATAATGTGATATTGGGGGAGGCCTCTGAATCTGATAGCGAAGAAATTTCGCTAGATGGCGAAAACGAGAGCTTACATACTCCCCCAAGTGCGAACATAACTCCAGACATCCGATTCCAGAGACCTCAATTGAGCGATCGACATAGAGTGAGTCTGAACGATGAGAGTCAATACCATATTCGAGAAAACGATGGTGGATCGGGTACATCCATTTTTGCATCGCTCACCTCTGCATCAACGCTAGCTAACAAACTAGCCCAATACTCCCAACAAGGCCTCTTCTTAAGAGGTGGATCGTATACCGAAACCTCTGACCCCAAGGCGACCACCAGTTCGTCCTCGGCCTCAACAAATTTCCCTTCACTCCTACATAGGGGCCTATATTCCAAGAACCGACAGTTATACGCGTGCCTGGATCACATCCACAGGTTTCCCTTTGAGAAAGCAGCCCGAGATCTCCATATTATAAGCCAGAGGTTAGTCATGGTTCAGAAAATCGTTCAAGATGCAGAAGATGCAACTTCGAAAATGAAGCGAGAACGAAATAACCTTGATACCGACTTACGAATGCTTTATTCATCTCTGTCGTGAATCACTGATAGAAGTGACTGCTAAAACTAAATGAACGAGGAACAAATTCAAATATACTCAAATAATGGAGCCAAGGATAACAGTTGCCATGAATTCCTGCCGATTTCTGTTTACCTTCGTTCGATCAGCAGCCTCTCTTGTTCAGCTTCTCAGCTGAAGCTGCTGATAAAGTCCTAGCTCGATCGATTGATGCCTGAAACACTTGGCCTATCTTCTGACCTGTAGTATGCCCCTGCCAATTGCTAAGACCATAAGTAGCTACGTCAGCTCTGAGTTCGTAGGGATGAGTTCGTTTGTTCAGGAACATCTCGCCACCGGATATGGATAATTGTGCAGCAATCGATGTTGACTTCTCTCTTCCAAGTCCATTCTTCACACTGATATCGATGATCATTTGGATCATCTCGTAGAAGAATGCGACACGACTTCCGCGAACGCCAGCCGCCACATCCATCAAGCTCTCGTCATTGATTCTCACAACAGCTCGGCCGATTAGACCAAAAAGACCACTCAGACTTTGCGCCTTACAATCGTCCAGTCTTTCGTCAGCATAAAACACTACACTGGTTGAGCCGATCTCAGTAACAATATTGAGCATCACTCGAACCAGGTTAGGTTTCGATATGTTAAAGACCGATGTGATGATATCGCATTCGATCCCAGCTAACAGTGATAGAATGGTGCATCTTGGAGCAATTGAGTCTAGAAGCTGATAGAGCTTATCTGTTTTCGAATTCGATATCAAAGACATGAGCACTTGAGGTTTCACATATGAGAGGACAAAATCCGGATGAAATTCGTCAATGCAGTCGGATGCATCATCCAGGGCGGTAATCTCGCAACCAAGAGTTGATAACCGCGAGATTCTTGAGAGTTGGTGCGGCCGCCAGAATGCACGTCGCAGCGTCTGATAGGGATCTAATGATGCCCTTCATGACACTTTGGGCCATTTTTCCAGCCCCAAGGGAGAGCAACTAGGGAATTTGAACTGACATGGCTCCGAGTCTTACTCAACTAGTCCCTCGACAATCGATCGACAAGTTTCCTAGCGGTCCGAACTCGCAGTTTTAGCATACAATCCATTGAACAAATTCTCAGCGCGTACTCATACAATTGGCTTTTATTTATTTTCAGGGTGCACCAGAATCGAGCCAAACTTAATCGCATCGAAGCGAGCCTGATCAAGCGAATTTTCCGAAACATCTTCGTCATCACAATCTCCTCATTAGGGTCAATTCCTAGCAACCGTGCCCTAGAAGCCAAAAACAGATGCCATTCGCGGTTGGCGATTGCACGGCGATTCTCGAAATAACTGAATGTTGAAAACATCGCGCGATTTACGAACAGTTCACTTTTTTACTCTTCAATGATTGTTTTATTAGAATCATTACACAAAGACTAATCCATTCATGTCATTCGAGATCTCCTTCGCTAAGGCGATGAAGTTATTGCATTCACCTAATAGAGATGCTGCAGATCAACTGAAGGCTATGCTAGACGAGTGTCTAGCTCAGAAGAAAGCTCCGCAAGCCACCGTCCCGAAACAACCTTTACCAGCAATAAAACCGGTGATAGCAAACAAGACTTCGGTCGCTATTCCTGCCCCGATCTTAGTTCCTTCCGATGATATTGACTGCACGAGCCTCAGTTGTGTCGTGTGCAAGTAAGTGACCCCAAAAGAACTCCATCTTGATTCTTAAATGGCATCTGACGCTTTTCTCCTCCCCACCAGATGCGCCGAGCAGGGATCAGGTAACGAGATAGTGGAATGTCAAGAGTGCCATAGTTTGTATCATCAGGAGTGCCATAAACCTAGTTTAGCCAATGAGAACGTTAGAGACCCTAGGTTTGTTTGGTACTGTTCTACCTGCACAAACAAACGTAAAAAGGCCAAATTACCAGGGAAGGCATCAGTTTCACTCGCGAATAACGGCTCTACCTCAAAGGATACCAAGGATCAACAGAACCCCGAAGTCAGTCCATTCAAGTCTTGGTCGTTTTTGAAGAAATAAGATGGGCGCAACCATCTCAGAGCGGGTGACCGACAATCGCGATCTCTTTAAACCAAATCAAGAATCAAGGCCAGAATTAGATGTGGTGCGAATTGAATAAAATAATGAATCCCTCTTCAGGTTCTCCCACTTTTACCTTTCGAATCCACGCGCTCTAGTGCAATCACTCATGCGCATACGGGGCAGCTCGGGCTTTGTGTTTCGCGATACACGCCTAGCGTTTCTCGTGCGCGATCGGTGGCAATCGTAGAGATTCGACAATTGAACTCTACTCGTGCTCATATACACTGCCTTTCGATCCATATACAGTCAAATGTTCTGTTCCACCTATTTATACATGAGTCCATCAGCTGGCCTAATAATGTGCTAAAATGGATGCCAATCCCCCTCATGGCAACAACAATGGCGGCAACAGTAGCAAGGATGCAAAAAGGCAACAATTTACTAACAAGCAAAGGATGGACATGTACGCATTCTGCGTATTGGAGTTGGAAATGCACAGCAACAAGGTCTCAATCAAGAAGCAACAGCAAGCCATCCAAAAGGTCCTATCCGAGCAACAAAGGGAAGGTCAGCAAGCCAATGAGCAACAGGACTCAAGCCAGCAACAGCGAGAGGCTCAGCTAATTCAGACGGATTCTCAACTGACTCTGCCGCAAAACCAGCCCCAGCAGCTCAACCCACCGCCTCAACAACTGCCCCCACAATCCTTGGCGGCATCTCCATCTGCATTCTCAACACAGATATCTCACCAGCTGCAGCAGCAGCAGTTGTTGGTGCACCAAACCAACGGAGAGCACTCACACCAAAACAATACCGATTGCAATCTAAGCGGCTCTGAAGGTAAAACGTTGTTACAGTTGCAACAAGAAGTTGCGATGACTAGAAAATGTTATAGTGATTATCAGAAGACACAAGTGTTAACTTCGTCGATGTTGAGAGACGTACAGGGGCGGTTCGCTAAATATTATCCAGACTCAGCAATACCATCTAGATCGACAATTAAGCATGTATTTGAGAAATGCATAGCCCACGGAACTGTCGAAAACATCAGAACGCCCCGCAAAGCTACAAAGATACCTCAAGGCGATGAGATCGAATATTTGCTCATACACGAGCCTCAATTGTCTTTACGACAGATGGCTCAAAAATTGAATGTTTCCACTGGCACCGTCAGTCGACGCTGTAAAGCTTTGGGTCTTGTGCCAGAGAGCGTCACAATTAAGCATCAACAATTGGCAACGGCTAGACGTCAGAAGCAAATCAAGCTAGAGAATCAATCAAAAGCGACTACGTCAGCGTCAACCGGTTTGAACGGCAATCTTAATCCCGAAAAGCTTGAAGAAGTGATTCGCTTCGACTGAATGTTCTCTGATGTAAGCTACGAGTAATGATTTGGTTTTGCTTGGCGATTCTAACTATGTGCTAAAAATCAACAAAATCTAATTTGCAAATCCTTTCAAGTACAGAATACGCCTCACCGGTAGCAAGGCCGGAGTCTACCCATCTGACTTACAGGAGCCAGATTACTGAGAGGAATCCTAGCGCACTGTCAACATAAACCAGAGTATGCAATATGTTTAGGTCGATATGCGTATGAGCACCTTTTCTATGATCATACCCCTCAGCAGGCCAAAATACTAGTTCCATAGAATTCATACGAGACGATTCGCGCAGATAACCGCAACTTTGGCTGTCAAGTTCATTATTTCATCTCTCGATGATGCTAAGTCCAACATTCACACCGATGTATACTTAAACGAAATTCGCGAGTATTTATACACATGTTCGGGAATAAGATTGGATACGTTTGCAAGGTGTCCAGGGTACATTGCTGACTCTGCTATCTTTTCTCTTTCAGCTGAATCGAAATTGTCTATTCAGAATAAAATGCAACAACATGATTGAAATGAATGTGAGTGAGAATACGACCAAAATCCATAGAACAAGCAGCACCAGTGTGAAACAGTTCCTCTGCCCTGACCTAGAGGAGCCGAAAAGTCTGCGATCGATCGGTTGACTCGTGTTTGGGCCAGTATCGACAAAATTGACCACTAACCATCATATAGGGCCGCTCTCTGACTGGGTGACTCGTTAAATTAGCATGAATTCGGAAGGTTGCCAATGTTGAGGATTTCAATCGGAGCATAGAGTGAAGTTGACGAGGAAAACAGTTTGTATCTGTTCTTGGCTTCTAGATCTAGAATTACTACAATCGAGCCTCAACTGCTTCATGCTTTTGTTTCTAAACTAGGTTACAGAGAGGGTTTCGTTGTCGCGTCCGTTTCACTTAAGGAGCGCCCATCTCTAAAATTTCGATTACTTTCGTGCTCATTTGTTTTTATTTATTTTCAAGGCTATACAGTCGCTCGACTTGCGCGGTGCTAACTTCGCGCTAGACTTGGAAAATAAGCACAGCTGTGAGGCTTGTAGCAAAGACAAATCGCCCATAGAAAAACTGGTATCTA
>Ga0209372_1000207_pt1 | contig 41547 bp, 27 predicted proteins | sample AgamicAtPe_FD_187170 | JGI IMG/M metagenome (GOLD analysis project Ga0209372, IMG submission 187170) | Agave microbial communities from Guanajuato, Mexico - At.P.e (SPAdes) (version 2) | ecosystem: Host-associated > Plants > Phyllosphere > Phylloplane/Leaf | place: Guanajuato, Mexico | collected... | reverse complement strand
TGTGTGCATTCGTTCGCACAATTGTCTCGGCGAGGCTGGAAGTTCCAAACTGGCAACTCACTATGAGGCCTTCATTATTTATTTTAGTCGTTTTGTACATAATCGTGTGTGGATCTTCGATAAATTTTACTGTAAAACCTCTAGAGGATGCCATCATGGATAACTGACGAAATGCAACATTTACGCCGCCACTAACCCTCATACGACTGGATTGAGATGTCAAACCAGCAAAATCAGGAACAACATCAAAATGCTGGCCAGCAATCGAAGAAGAAGAGACTCATAGACAAGGTTTGCCACTCTAAAATAGTAGAAATCGTGCCTGAAAGTCACACATATCATGATATGTTTGCTTTTGAAAGAAGACTTGACTCCAGTATATCACGAAAGACGCTCGACATTCAAGAAGCCCTTAGAAGGCCCACTAGAGTCAAAAAATCTCTTAGAATATTCATATCCAACTTGTTCTATACCCACCAAGATACTGGTGCTCCATCATGGGAGCTTAGGATCGAAGGTAGATTGACTGAAGATTCGCGGACACAGAAGCGAAAATTTTCTTCGTTTTTTAAAAGTTTGGTAATAGAACTGGATAGCGCAATTTATGGACCAGATTATCATTTAATTGAATGGAATCGAACATCAACAAGCTCAGAAACGGATGGCTTCCAGGTTCGAAGGCCTGGTGACTTGCCTGTCAAATGCACAATTCTATTTCAACTTGAGCATCAACCCCGCCAATTTAAGATAGAAAAAAGGCTCGCACGGTTGTTAGGGAAACAAACAGATACTAGACCAGCCATTATAATTGCTCTCTGGCAATATATTAAGAACAAATCGCTCCAGGATTCAAATGATAGGGAGTTCATAAATAATGACAAGTATCTTAAGCAAATTTTTGAATGCAAGCGAATGAAATTTTCCGAGATTCCCGGAAAGTTGAATTGCCTTTTATCACCACCGGACCCAATTGTTATACATCATTTGGTCAATCGTGGAATCGGTGAGACACAGCGCTCTATTTATGAGATTGATGTCGAAATCGAGGATAATAACAATCCAAAGGATTCAATGAGCTCTTTTATGATGTCAAATGCAAGCGCTCAAGAGCTCCAACAACTTGAAGAGAAAATATGTGATACGTTAGAGGCTATCAAGCTTACAAGAACCACCTTTGATCTCTTTACTAGCTTTGCCGAGGATCCACATCAATTTACGAATAGATGGCTCGCCTCACAATCAAGCGATCTCAGACTGGCGACCGAGCATCCAGGAGAGACGGATGAGGAGCGGCGTGCCGAATATTATTACCAGCCCTGGTTGCAGGAGGCCGTTTGCCGGTACTTTTACCGTAAGATACAGGAACGGCGCGGAGACTTGGAGGTTCTATGACACCAATGCTACATATATTGCGAGAGAAGCCCCAAAGCACTGATGGCTGACTCTTGCATGGTTGATTGATAACTAGAATGCAAGATAAGAATAAAGTTTGTACATATTTGAGACTTATTTGCTACGATGATTCAGCTCGTTTCATAAAAAGAAGCCCCTTCAGTCTAGCCTAAAGGCCTGACCGTTTGCTCTGTTGTCCACCTTTGATTTGTGCAACTTTTGACGTAATGCCAAGACTAACGCCTACTGATGAAAGACGTCTGAGACTGGTGGCTCAGTAGTATCTTTTATTCGTAGGAACAATTTCATGCGCATTTGATGAAAAAACGGATGGCGTGATTATGTCAGGTAGAGGATTGAGTATGATCTACCCTGATTTGCCTGGTTTCCAAAGCAAGCCGGCTTTAGATGTCTCTAAGTATCCATGAATAGAACCATTTAGTGAATAAGTTTACCTCGCTGACTACAACAGGTTGGAACATTTTCATCAACGCTCACCACAATTGGTTAGAATACATCCTTGAAAGAGGGAACCCCGACAGAGAATGTAAGGTTCCACTAAATTTGGTGGCGCCATTCATTTTCTTATTGTGAGCGAGAATAGTCGGACATGACAAATAGGTCAAGCTTTGCAAGCTAGCCTCTCAAGGTAGCTAAGACTGGAGGACTCACCAATCCTGATGCTGCCACCAAGCCTCCATGAGTCTTCGCCGAAGCGGTTTGGGGAGGGGGATGCGAAGAGAGAGAGGGAGAGGATTCAATTCTCGGCGGGCTCGTCTTGGTTGAACAAAGCCCGAGTTGCGGTTTATTTAGGAGGGGTGGAGACTTGAGGCAAGATGATGTATGAGTCGCTTGCGAGCGGATGATGAATCTGGGTCAGGTTGGCGCCAGTTTCTGCAAGAGCGGTCGCTTTGCCGCGACGACCAGCGAGCGTTAGAAGAAGAACTACCTCTGGCTTCGGACGACTCTTGACTGCTGTTGCTGCTGCCATCTCCCTTATTGCTGACTGCTATTCGTGGCCGCCACCTCGAATGGCTTCGTCTCTCTCCAATGCGAACGATGCTAAACCCCGGCGGGCAAAAAGATTGCGCCTGAGATGGTCAGCGGGCAAAGATGGGAGAAAAACACACACGGAGCCTCGAGCGGGAACTTTGCGAGGAGCACACGACAGGTTGTTGCGCTGCTGTCGACACAACAGGTAAGCGCTCGCCGGCGGGGATCTCTGAGCCGGCCACCAGGTGCCACCAAGAGCGCGGGTTTTCTCTCCCTCTCTACTTGCCAGGTATTCAGGGGCAGAATTGGATGGTCATTTGCCCAACGACGAGGAGGCGGTGGTCTGCAGATTATGCAGGCTAAAAGCAGACGGTGGTTGCCGTTACTCGACTTCTTCTTCACGTTTCGGGGCATACAACCTAAGCCGATTCATTTTCGCAAACTTTTGGCCAAAAGCAACTAATCAGGGATGACTTGGACCAAGAGGTTGACCATGTGAGAAAAGACTCAAGCTGAGCTGGCTGGCTGTGCTCGAATTTAGAGTATGCGCAACTTTGAGCTTTTGGCCGCCAGAATTCGAGGAGCTCGAGCAAGTTGGGCAGGCAGAGGATGCAAAATGGAAGAGGATAGAGTGGGGACTGGCAGCTGGAGCTTGAGCTGTGGCAGCCTCCTACTCTAGCGGTTTTTACCGGCCTTTTGCTCCAAAGCTGAGCGGCAGCAGCTAGACTTGGCCGTGCTGGCTAGCCAGCAGGTTTCCCGCCCCTTTTCTTTAGCCATCCAAGGGAGCACATTTGACTGGTGTGCCCATCCGAACCTTAGCCAAGGCATCCCGAATTCTTCCTCACGAATTCACCGTTGCGTTTTCAGTCCAAACTGGGCTGTGGCTTCAATTTCTGGGCCATCGAGTTGTAGAGTCCAAGGTGCACAGTATCAATAACTCATTGTGAGCGGCCAAGATCGTATCATGCAAGAGATTCGCGAGCTGGGGAAGGTTCGATTTGATTCAGAGTGAGGGAGAAAGAGAGAGAGAGGGAGCGAGCAAAGCTGCCCCCTGTTAAGAGCCTAGAAGGTAGGTGAGCGACTCAGCTTGAGTTCAGTGGGAGGCGAGAACGAGAGTTAGATAGATGGTTGGATAGATAGATGGCCGGGCAGTTAGATTGAAGCTGGAGCTGAAGCCGAAGATCTAGCCAAGATTGGCCTGTGCAAGAGCGCTTGTCCGTTCGTCGTCGCGTCTGTGTTTTGCCGCCGGCTCTCTCTCTCTCTCTCTCTGTCAGTTTGAGATGGCCAGTTAGTCGGTCAACGGGCTCAAGTTTGGCCAGCCAAACACTGGCATTGCAATCACTTGCTTTGAGTCGCGGCTTTTCATCAAACCCTCTAGATTGAGACACGTTCATGATTCAGCCGGACGGTTGTACAGTTTCCTAGGCTTGCCCAACAGTTTTTGGCGCCGAAGAAAGCAAGCGAGCGCATTCGAACTCGAGCTTAGATTCACCTGATATGTGGTGGCCGGTTTAAGTCTGTGCCGCATCAACAGTCAAATCGATGCGATTGGAGCCAGCGAAGCGCCGTTATTTTGGACAGCTTGCTTACAAATATTGTGAGCAAGAAAGGCGAAACTGTTCGAATAAACTGGCTCAGCTCGAAGAAATCCCTTGCTATAGGAGGAGCAGGAGGAAAGACGGCCAGTCAGGTGCGGTTTTGCACAAGGCAGAGCGAGCAATGCGCACATATATGCATTTGGATGCGCTCCGCCCAAAGAATACTGATACACATTGATTGACGTCAGGTTAGTTGGCAAGGTGAACTCAAGAGTTGGCAAACAAGCAATCGAGAGAGGAGCTCTAACGGGCTTAGAAAAGAAACAAATCGCCGGCAAGGCGGCCGTTGATGGGTTAGAGCGAGCGAGTTGGAGGAAACGGATTATCATTGCAAAAGTGTTGCTAGATTTAACACCAGTAGACAGGCAAAGCGAGAGGGCAAGAGTTTTGCAACAGTCATAGGTAAATTGTTCCAATTAGACCCCGATTTGAAGTGCACACAAACTTGCACTCATCTGAACGAGCAACATTGAATCCAATTAGACAAGACATGATTTCATAAGTTAATAACTGTGCTCCTTAACACAGAGAGCTGGGTTGGTGTTAGTGAGCTTAGCCGGCTAGTCAGTAGTTGCGACCAAAAATATAGTTTAAAGCGGACCGAGAACTAGTGAATATTGGAATCTGTTTTGGCTTGCTATTCAATTGTATTGCTCTGGTTTGAATTGATTCCACTAATCTAGGCCACTCGAGTGCAGCGATGGGAGCGTAACAATTGATTTTATGGAATCAGCCATCCAATTACCTGCTCAACAATCAGGCCCATTGAACATCAAAGCGGATGAGAACTAGATGAAGAGGAAGCGAAGAAGGAGGAGGAGGGTGAGGGTAGTTTTCTAGCTTGCAAGTGGGGCCAAATGTTCGGGCTTCAGACATGATAAGCAAACGAGCCGATCAAGATAAGCTGAAAGAAAATTCTTGGAATTGTCAATTTTCAGATCATTTTTGTGGCCAAAGAAGATCAGTGAAGTTGGCGGCCCCATCAGCAAGTGTTTGAAGCACGAGTTGCAAATCATTGATCTCAATATAAATTACGACAAGTAGTTGCCATAAAGCTCAAATATGATGAATTCTCACCTGTTGGCCGCCGAATTGGGGGCCAACACGAACAGCGGCGGAAGTAGCAGTAGCAATCACAACAACAACACAGATAATAGTCAACATTACCACCAGCAGCAACAAACAGAGGGCTACTCGAGCAGGAGCATGATCAACAACGATCCCCCGCCAAAAGCCTGGGACGTATTTGTGGTAACGCCAAATCAGGACGAGGATGAGACAGCCGAGAGCAAGTCAATTGAGCTCATCCTAAAGTTCCTCAAGGCAATCACCTACGTTCTCACCTTTGTGGTTGTCTTGGGTTGTGCGGCTCTCTCGAAGTCAATCGTGTTGCTTATGGCTAGCATGATAAAACCTCGCAAGGTGGTCACAATCTGCAACCAGGGAGTCCCCGGCTTGGAGCGCGACAAGCACTACCAAACTCAATTCAACCTGGACGATCCCGAGCGAATATCCTGGATCTGGGCCATATTGTTTGTTCTGATAGCGCCCGAAGTGTTTACCCTGTTTCGCTCGGCCAGAATGTGCATATTTAAATCCTATAGAAGGCCTAGCAAGACTATCTTCTTGACTGTGATCTTTTTTGAAACCTTGCATACCATAGGCATTGTAATGATTGTTTACGTTGCCCTACCCTCATTGGATGTCGTCCGAGGCGTCATGCTTACGAGCTGCATTTGCATCCTACCTGGAACATTCGGAATCCTATCCAGGAATAGGAAGACAGACCATCGCCAGTGGGGCCTTAAGTTGATGGCCGACATTCTGGCTCTTCTAGCTCAATTTTCAGCTTTAATTATTTGGCCCTGGAAGCATTATCAGGACACATACAATCCCTTTGCAAGTGCAAAAGTTAGAAACCAGCACAACCTAGAGACCCTCCTCATACCTGCGGCGATCTTTTTGGCCTCCTTTGGATGGTGGGAGAACTACGTGAATCCAAAGTCATCATTCTCTCTCATTAGGAGGTTGGCGCAAACAAAAGAAAGCCTAAACAAGACTAGATACTTTACCTACATATTTGTTTCCATTTGGAAAATAACAGTCATGTTTGCAACAATGCTCTTAATCAGATACATGATTGACGGTCAAGTCAAACCAATATTTTCAAACTTCAAACTAGCCTTCAATGCTCACTCTATTCTGGTGACCAAAGTGAAGCCAGACCTGAATCAGCAAGCGTTTGCACCGAATCAGCCGCCCTCGTTACCGCAAGCCTCACCTCTTACATCAGCCAGCTCGGCCGCCAATAGTGCAACCGCTTCATCCCAGACGCAAAGCAGCTCAGCCTCCATGATGGCCGGAATCGACGACGATCCAATATACTTGACCTCGCAACCAAACTTTGTCATCTACACAATCTGCGTTCAGATCGTCTCTAGCTGGCTGTGCTACGTGTTTGGAAAGTTTGCTTGCCGTATTTGCATACAGAGATTTAGTTTCGCCTTTGGTCTCATTTTGACTATTCCAGTAACTCTGTCTCTCTTGATAGCTGCTTGTGGGATCCATTTTGAAGATCGTTGCAACTCAAACCAATGGCTACCGACTTATGTATTCTGGACCTGCCACAAAATTCCGTTCATGTCAGCGAATCCGCAAACTGCAAGCCCGAGCATTGGAGGTCCAGAAATTGGTTCTGAATCAACAATAGTGAACAGTTTCACCAACATACATGCCTTCATGTGGCTCATATGGCTAATCAGCCAAGCTTGGATAACAGTACACATCTGGATGCCAAGATGCGAGCGCTTGGCCACCACCGACAAGCTGTTTGTCAATCCGATGTACTGCGGAGCTTTGATTGACCAATCGCTGGCTTTAAGCAGGAGGCGCGACGAGGAGGCCGAGATCAAGTCGGAAGACGTGAACCTTAGCGCGAATCCTCTCGATCATGCGAGCAGAGCGCTTGGTTTGCCCGCAAACATGGCGAATAGTCAGCTCCAGAATCAACAGGATTCCTCGCAACATTACGAAACAATCAGCGAGCACCTGGGTAGTACTGGCGGAGTTGATCCAAACGGAAACAACACCAAACCGAGCAAGTCCTTTCCGGGCAGTCCAGTCCAGTCAACAGATCACATAACAAGAATCTACGCTTGCGCTACAATGTGGCACGAGACCGTCGAGGAGATGACTCAAATGCTCAAGTCAGTTTTACGCATGGACGAGGATCAGAGTGCCAGACGAAACGCCCAAAAGTACCTCAGAATAATAGACCCAGACTATTACGAGTTCGAGGTTCACATATTCTTCGACGATGCCTTTGAACTTAGCGATGACGACGATGAGCTTATGCAGGTAAACCGATTCGTTAAGCAATTGGTGGAGGCCATAAACATTGCTGCCAGCAACGTACATCAGTGTGATATTAGACTGAGAGCGCCTAAGAAGTACCCAACTCCCTATGGCGGCAAACTAGAATGGATAATGCCAGGTCAAAACAAGCTCGTGGCTCATCTGAAGGACAAAATTAAGATCCGACACAGAAAACGATGGTCGCAAGTTATGTATATGTACTACCTGCTAGGCCATCGGCTGATGGAGCTGCCAATCGACGTAAACCGGAAGGCAATCATGGCCGAAAATACTTACATTCTAACTCTAGATGGCGATATCAATTTTAGGCCGCACGCAGTTCAATTGCTTGTAGATCTCATGAAAAAGAACCGCAACCTAGGCGCTGCTTGCGGACGAATTCATCCAGTCGGCTCAGGTCCCATGGTTTGGTACCAGAAGTTCGAGTACGCAATAGGCCATTGGCTGCACAAGTCAACCGAGCACATGTTTGGTTGCGTCCTGTGTAGTCCCGGTTGCTTTTCCTTGTTTCGTGCCAAAGCCCTCATGGACGACAACGTTATGCGAAGGTATACGACTAAAAGTGAGGAGGCCAGCGATTATGTGCAGTACGATCAAGGTGAGGACCGTTGGCTTTGCACTTTGTTGCTGCAACGCGGCTATAGGGTCGAGTATAGTGCCGCCAGTGACGCTTACACACACTGCCCGGAAGGCTTTGGCGAGTTTTATACTCAGCGCCGTCGATGGGCCCCCTCGACAATGGCCAATATTATGGATCTATTAGGCGACTATAAGAAAACAGTGGCCATTAACGACAGCATCTCGCTACCATACATAATCTATCAAGCTATGCTGATGTTCGGCACTGTCCTTGGTCCAGGCACAATATTTCTCATGTTGGTCGGTGCCATGAACGCAGTCTTTCATATTTCCAACTGGGACTCATTTGTTATCAACATGATTCCAATACTCATCTATATGATCATCTGCTTTACTTGCAAATCGGAAGTTCAGATTCTGGTGGCGCAAATCATGTCTGCAGCTTACGCTCTACTCATGATGGCTGTATTTGTCGGCACTGCCATTCAAATGATAGAAGATAGTGTCCTATCGCCCACGAACATATTCTTCCTATCCCTGTTGGCGTCTTTCTTCATCGCGGCCCTTGCGCATCCACAGGAGTTTTCGTGCTTCTACCCTATTGTGCTGTACCTACTTTGCGTTCCATCGATGTATCTCTTATTGATGATATACTCGTTGATCAATCTGAACGTTGTCTCTTGGGGAACGAGGGAGGTACAAACGAAGAAAACGAAAGCGGAAATTGAAGAGGAAAAGAAACAGGAGGAAGAGGCGAAGAAGCGTGGTGCCAATGGTGGCCTTTTGGCTTTACTGAACAAAACCAATGAGGATGAGGAAGAGGGCAGTTTGACCTTCAATTTAGCAAATCTAGTTAAGTGTATGTTTTGCACTTATCCCAAGCCAAACAAAGAAGAACTCCATCTGATCCACATTGAAGAATCCATGAGCCAGATGAATAGCAAAATGCGATACTTGATGTCAATGTTTCAAAGAAACTCCGGATCTAGAGGACCTGTGCGATATCAGCCAGCCTCAATAATGGGTGATGACGATATCTATGACCCACAATTTGGAGAGAACGCTCAACTTGGCCGGCAACAACAACTGGCCGCACTGAATGCCGATATGAATCTAGACGACGATTACGAGGATAGCGACTCTGCCTCGAACAAAGGTAAGCGCGACCAAATGGTCAGTAAGAAAGATCGTGATGATCTCATAAATCCGTTTTGGATCGAAGACAAGGATCTCAAGGATGGTGAAGTGCTTTACCTATCCGAGCAAGAGACTAGATTCTGGAAGGAACTTATCGAGAAATACTTGTATCCACTCGACTCGAACAAAGAGCATCAGGCCCGAGTAGCTAGTGAGTTAAAAGAGCTCCGAAACAGAGTTGTATTTGCAATCTTCATGCTGAACGCTCTTTTCATATTAGCCGTGTTTTTATTGCAACTACACAAGGATATCATTCACGTGGAATGGCCATTTGGAGCCAAAGTCAATGCTACAATTAATCCAGACACTGGCGAAGTGACTGTTAAAGAAGAAAAGCTTGAGATGGAGCCAATCGGCCTGGTGTTCGTCTTCTTCTTTGCTTTCATATTGATTGTCCAATTTGCAGGTATGATATTCCACAGGTTTGGTACATTATCGCACATACTGGCGTCGGTCGAATTATCATTATGTAGCACCAAATCAGATGAAGATATTAGTGAGGATGCATTCATTGATAAAAATGCTATCCAGATTGCAAGAGATCTCCAGCGCCTAAAAGGTATAGACGAAGATGACAAGAGTGACGACAGCAAGTATGGTGTTTGTGGTAATGCGATGGCTAATCGAAACATAATAGCAAGACTTGATAAGCGCAATAGGCATCCTCGGCAAGTTGGAACACTTGATGTTGCATTCAAAAAACGTTTTGAAGAGATAACCAGGTTTGATGCAAACAATGCTGATGCTAGCAGGGGATTAAATACACCGGTTTTGGGTGGCAAGAGGCGCAGAGAGACTGCGACTGCGATTGCACGGCGTGGTTACGGGGGCTTGGTGGATCCTAGGGACGGAATGATGGGCGGCAATAACCGTAGGATGCAGACACTTGGTAGAGGGAATCCACTTGTTGAAAGGGGCTCCAGAAATAGATCAACCCTGGACCGGGGCAGACCCATCAATAACGGTGCGATCGGGCAACAACAACAAATGATTGGCCACGATAACGGTGCCTACAATCTGAACGGATCTTCAACAATGTTAGACTATTATCCTGGTCCAGGAGCTAATCAGTCTGGATTAGGAGGCAGAGGTGACAATTCAGCGTCACCCTATTTGAGACACATAGTGAGCGAGAATCTCTAGACGATTTTCGCGACAAATTTTGATGAGATCGCTTTTAATAGATTCAATGTCGCTGGCGTTGTCGAATTTCATTGATTCTAATAAGTTTAGATGATTTTCTGGTATGTCGATGGTCATGTTACTACCGCCAGTTGTATTGTTGCTGTTGCTGCTGCTATTAAGATTAATGCTGCAATCGCTGCCTGAATCATCTCTTAGGCGGCTAGATGGGGAGGACGAGCATGAGATTGTCGTTGAGGTGGGTCTATTTTTGGTCTTGAGATTGTAAGATGTTTTTAAAGTTTGAGCAACACCCTTGAGCGTGGATAGGATAAAACTTTGCTCGAAAGCCTTCTTATAACCCGCGTCGAAGGCATCTTGAGCAACAGATTTCCTGCCATCGTCGTAACCATCATGGAAGCCGCGGTTCTTGAAGGATCTCAAGTCGTTTTCTATCAGCCTATCTCTGGTCTTCGAGTCCAATTCGGTGGGTTTAAATGATTTATCTTGCGCCATCTTGTTACGATCTGGCCGAACTGTGGAATTACAATTGTAGCAAACACACAGTACACATTTCGCCAGCGAGAGGCGCATGTTTTAAGCATAACCATGCGCATTGTTGGCTCCAGCGGGTGAGCGCTGGTTGCGCGATAGAAAGGACTCATTCGGGCTGATACGGTCAACAGGACGGGTGCGGCAGTTTCGGGAGCGGACACTTTTAACAAATACCTTACTGTCGTGTAAAACCTACGCACGAAGGCGGACTGCAGATTTCGGGATATCAGCTGCCTTGGGGGTGGGACAGTCGAGATTTCCCGAACTTTGGCGCCTTTCCACTCGGGAGCACCAGCTTGCGGCGCACCATATCGGTGCTGCGACGCAGCTTGCGTTCTAAAGTTTTATATTTTTATCCAAGAGAAAAAGTTAGGAAACTAGAGAGCTCTGTCAGCGCTAACATGCGTTCGCCGCTAGGCTGTCGGACAACTAAGATACAACTAAAGATCTGACTTGTTTATTCTCATACTCAAAACTATTGTGCCAAACTGAATCCAGGCCAGCTTGCGATTCAATGCTTCCATTATTAGATCGACAGATCAAGATCTTGATACACTGACACTCATAATTGTGCAGCCTCACCATGGCAAAGCAGCCCAAGATTACAGCCTTCTTCAACAGTCCAAAAACAGTCCAGCCTCCTCCTCCCCCTCCTGCCACCAAATTGGACGGTGATGGTGTGGAAATTTGCATTGATGAAGAAATCGAGACCGCCCGAGATCTCAAAACTCTCAGCGGGCCTAAGGTTGATGAAGCTCCTATGATTTTCATTGAAGACGAAGAGGAAGATGATAGTGATGACGAGGTCCAAAAGCCAAGGACCAAAAAAGTTCCTAATCCATTCGACGAGAGCCCCAACTCAAAGCAACAGCTGAAGCCAGCTCAACAACAACAGATAAAGCAAAAGCTAACCCAGCGCCGCTCCAGGACCCCAAAGCAGCGCAAGTCCGCCCCACCTAGGGTTGAGGATGGAATCATAGGAATGAAAGTCAGAAGTCCAACAAACGGACCTAGCTGAATCACATCTGTTGAATAATCTCGTACTTCTGTCTGATGTTCATCTGCGCCTTTTTTGGGTCAAACTTTTTGCGGCGAGCTAGCAATTCACGCATCTCGCTTGCGGTCATATTTAGATTCAAGCCGCTGTAATTGTTGTTGTTGTTTGCACTAGCGTTTGCTGCCACCTTTGGTGGCTGTTGCTCTCTCATCGTTTCTCTCTGGCGCTGGACTGATTCTGGGCTTTCGATGCTGTTATCATCGTTGTTATTGTTGTTAACCAGAACTGACTTAAGTGGCTGTTTGGCCGCCAAAGTTGGATTTGCATGATTCTCTGCAACAGCCTCCTCTTGATGGTGAGTGGGCGTTGATGCGGTCGCAGCCTGGTCGCCATTGTCTCCGTTCTTGCTGGCCGCTCTTGCTGCAGCATCCTGGTAGTTTTTAATTGTTAGTACATCATCCTCATTGAGTGCGCTCATTGCCTTGGTCTGCTCCTGGGGCTTGGCGGCGCCATCAACCACATGAGCCGGATGCTCCTCGAGCGAATCGGCGAGGGAGCCTTCGCCATTGCTGCTCGTGTCTGGTGAGCTAGATTGTCCGCTGTCCGCACTCCTACTTGGAGCATCGCGTTCACTTAAAATTCCACCCTTGTCCTCGATTGTCTACATCGTCGAATGGGTTCGTGGGGTTAGGTTGAGAGGTTAGAATGGGTCCACATTGGGAATTTTCGCAAATAGGTACGCGATTATACTATCGCCCTTAGAGGGCCATTTGCATCGATTAGGTCCACTATGGGTTTGTGTCCAACTTGAAAGACATACTGCCCAGGACGGCTGCTCTAAACCATCCTCTTCAGATTGAAAGAGTGTGAATCAACTAACAACAATGTTCTTCAATGGTGAAAACAATGGCCTCCCAAATTACACGCCTCAGTATCAAGTCTTAGACAGATTTTAAACGGGCCAAATATACAACATTAGCAGAATTTCAATCGACGCAAATGTTGGTCTCTAGCCTCCAGATGCCGTCGTCTGAAAGAAGACCGCAGTGGCGCTGGCGTCCAATAGTCTACCATAGCCCATTACGATCCATTGTATTCGCAGTGTGCGGTTTTCGAGTTGGAGCTAGAGAATCGAGTTTGGAACCTGAGACAATGGGTGATCGGATATACTGCTTTCCCTCTAAAATCAAACTTTTGTGAAGATTTGAGAGGGAGAGATAAGGTAAATTTCGGCATCAGGCATACGCGTAACGTGTTAGCGCTGAGCTTGGACTTGCGATCGTGATGCAACTAGTGGATTTGTGTCTTATTTAGTGAGTGTTTGGCGATGTGAATCACCATTTGCGATAATAGATGATAAATTGGTTGAAGCAGGATAGGACTTTGAGTATAGTGGCTCTAAGATGTGACCTGAGCTTGTGGCTGCCGTCGGAAAGGAGACAAGAGGTTGCATCATTTTCACCTTGCGGCCAGCTAGAAGACGAACCATAAGATCGCCAGACGTTGGTTGTTTAGAGCATCCACCCAAAGCCCCAACTGATCGAGATCAGAGCGAGCGAGAGGAAGGTTTCTGCTCTCGCTCGAAATAAACTGCGCCCCTTACTTACATTTTGTCAGAGCTTGGCGAGTAAAGTTATCGACTCCTACAAGAGCTCAATCCGTCTAGATCGAGCGTAATCTAGTTGAAAACTTGTACAATAAGCCAGTTGCAAAACGACCAATTTAAACAAAATCTTTGCTCTATCATAGACACCCTGAGCGGTCTAACAAAGTTCATCAACCCTCTATCTATCTGTCTGTCTAATGTTACCGTTTCATCCTAGAAACTTGAGCACAATCGAGCTTCTGGACGATATCAAGCTCTGCGCCCTCAGCTGGCTCAATGTTGGCGGCAAGTGTTTTTCAACACATTTGCGAGCCGCCCTTCTTTCAGGTTAACAATTTTGCCTCATAAACACAGGTTTGGGTAAAACAGGTCTGATCCTCCAACCAAACACCACACGCTCATCGCAAGGTCAATCATTATTGATCGATGGCTGATGTTTGCAAAAATTTTGATTACTTATAGGCGATCAAGGCGCGAATAGAGACGCATTCCTTGTTTGTCATCGAGCGAGACACAGCAAACCGAAGCGGAAGCAACTTCAACCAACAAGCCCTTCAAGTTTCGAAAAAACTCGACCAGATATCGAAGATGCCCTCCCTACACCTCATGTTTCACCTACGCTGTCTTGCACAGGTGATCCTAATAATCAGCGTCCTATTTCTAGCCTTTTGCGATCTAACGTCGGCCATGAGCAAGAAATTCCTCAAGGGCTTCCTTTTGGGTGCTTACATGGCCAAGCATCATGAGCCAGTGGTGGTTGTAGAGAAGAAGCATGGCTGAGATTGATCAGCTCGTTTGTTACGATGGCCCGAGAGCGATAAGAACCAACTTTTGGGCGACCATAAGTATTTGTCGCAAACGAAGGTCAGACTAGACTATCCACTGACACTGCAAACATGATCGTTAAGATCGCAAACGCATTTCATCACTCGCCAGCTCTCACAAGTTCAATCTTCATCAAAACAATGATCTAATTTATAGCATCAGATTCAGCCCTAATAGAATCGCCCCTGATTTATATCTGGGACCAACTAAAATTTGTGAATCCTAAGGTGTAAGCGTTTTACAATTTGTAATCAACAATGATGCCGGCCGTTTGCAGATTACAAGGATGGCTGAGTAACAATCAATCGGAGAGTTTATATCTCATCCCAGTTCCTTGCTTATGTAAGATCTCGACTCACAAAGTAATTTAACAGTTGGCGGCTATACAAGCAATCAACGAAATGAGGCCACCAGTCAAGCCGATTTTGTTTGAAATTTTCACAGTATCGTTGATGATTTATGGCATAAGATAAACGTGGGCCCATTGTCAAATCAATATTATGAGCAAGACAGATAGGAGTCAATTCGACGGATCCGATTCACCGAATCGATCGGTAGCTCAATGTTCCTAGCGAATCAAGAGCTTACTCTGGTCGTCATGTTGGAACGTGAAGCTTCGAATCGTTGCTAGGTAAGGTCGGCCGCCCCTTGCTGACATATGAAGGCAAGTCATTCAGATACAGCTACTTCATCGAGAAAATCGAAAGTTATGCACTAGCTGCAGAGGCGCAGATAGGTTCATGGTTCTTGGAGTCCACAAAGTTTCACCTCGCTTTCCAATCAACCCCCGGCTCTTGTATTTCCTCTACATGCTCTACCAACCGCTCCTTGCATATAATAAGGAGTCTGATCATTATTTAGAGCAGACAGCGCCGATCAACAGGTGGCTGATTCTCTTCCGCCAACAACTCGAAATCTAATAGCGGAACAAGCCGGACAGGATGCACTCGGCTCTTTTGTAAACCGTGCTCGCGCTTGCAAGCTCAGAAACCAAGCCTCCAGCTCATCTGGACTGGCGCGATGTCCCTGGATTGGTGAGCCCAGTGAGAGATCAGGGTTTGTATGAGGCCAGATCAGCTTCGCTATGGAGTATGCAAATGCCGGACGTCTAATTTTTGCGCCATCACACCTCCATTTCCAGGCAAAGTCTGCAATGCCGGCTGGGCGTTCGCTGCCGTAAGTTTATCACTCTGGAACCTGACTTTGTTCGTTTTACTTGCATGGGCCTTCCTATTAATTGAACTTGACACGATAGGCAGCCTCTCTTGAGGCTAGTATGAAAATCGTATTCAATCTGACGCCAGAAGTGCTGAGCCCGCAAATTTTACTAGATTGCTACGCGTTCAGCTGGGGATGCTTGGGTGGCATGCCGCCACGAGCTCTAACCTTTGTAGGAATCCGGTCGGAGGCGAATTACCCATACAAAGGTGAAGTTGGTCGATGCCATTTCAGTCGTTCCAGGGAGGTTATGCATTATACGAACCATACTGGGGTTATGTACGCAGATAATACCGAGGAAGGTCTCCAAGCGCTGGTGCTGAAGGGTCCAGTCGCGGCAATGATCGATGCAAGAAGCGACAGTTTCAAGAGCTACAAGTCGGGTGTGTACTTCAATCCGGACTGCTCACAGGATTTGGAGGACTTGAATCATGCAGTCCTAGTGGTAGGCTATGGAACCGACCCAAAGGAGGGTGACTACTGGCTGGTGGTAAGTGTTCATCCAGAGAGCTCAGGTTCAGCCTGGAGATGACTCGCTAACAACCACTCATATCTCCTCACGCCGCTGCAATGCAGAAAAATTCGTGGGGAACCGAATGAGCCGAGCAGGGATACATGCGAGTGGCCCGCAACAAGGGCAACCCTTGCGGATTATTCACCGAATCTGCGCTTCTGGGAAATATCGAACTATAATAGCCGATACGGAATTGAATTGAGAGCATCATGGGAAAGTAACTCTTCGAGCTCCTGCCATCTGCATGCGTTGCTTGTTCACGTCCTCGAAGCACATCCAATCTCTAAAACCGGTATATTTGAATGTAAACACCTGAAGTATGGTACTTGACGCAAAAGACCTCTAGATCTTGTTGCGGTCATTTCGGGGGTAATTCATGTTTCGAACAAGCGACGTTAGAACCAATAGAGATTTTGGGGCTCCTGTCCTTAGATGCAACAGCAAATTGGTGCTGAAAACCTATTCGATTCGTCACCGATAGAATATCTTTCTAGTAAACTCAACCAGAATAAGCCACGACAACAAATTTAGTCCAATGGTTGAACATTGCACCACATTCAATCATGCTCATTTGAGCAGTTATCTCACCTGAAAGAAACGATCTTTGCAAATGCTCCCAATTCGGCCTCTCATATCGATCGAAAGGGAGGCACGATTTTTGTTATCAGCCCTACACTGAATTTCGGCTCAAGCTATTGGTTTGACGCTTACTCTTGTGTCGTCAACTCCAGTCAGCAGAAGAGGAGTCAATGAGAGGTAGAGGCGCTGTTTAATCGGAGCCAAGTTGCTATTCTCTACCGGTGATCTCATCGGGGTTTGTTGTTATCGGAGAGATCAATTTTCGCATGCAAGCCCTATCAGATTAGGACATCGCACTTGTATTCAAATTAGTCTAACACGACAGGCGCCAATTTCCTCCAAACTAAGGATGAATCAGATTCAATGGCCCACTGATCAAGAGGTGAGCCTATCTGGTTTAAATACAAGAGTCTCTCTTTTTCGCTTGTATTTAAATCCTCCCCATTAGCCCAATCATTTCATCTATCAACCTGTCCATCAGTCGGTCGGTCAGATATCCAGCTTGCCAGCGAGTCACTCACTCACTCGGTTTGTTTCAACCGCACACATTCGCAGGTGCAGGAGCAGCGAAAGCCGGCGTCGTAAGGGAAAATGAAAGCGTATCTACCATGATAGGTGACCGTTAATCTCGCTAAAGCAAGGATGATCGATTTAACCTCCCGCAAGCCGCGCCAATTCGAGCCGCTTTAAGAGGAAGTGCTCGCTAATTGTGCTTGGTAATATGAAAAGGCAAAACTTTACGTATTTGCGCGTTTACAGGTGTCTAGCTGACAACGCAACAAACATTTGACCATGGCGAGCGGGGCTCAGCTGGAGACCTTCGCTCTCACCTGTTGCGGTTGGAGGCGCCACTTCCGGTGCGCTCAGTTCAACTCAGCGCCAGCGAGGGGAGGATCATTCGTAAGGCTGAAGGTGGAATCCATTTCATGATTCCTAAGAGCACCTTAACGACGAATCCAATGGACAAGCGTAAGCCATTTCATTTCCTTGAGAGAAGCAAAGCGATTGTCTAGATAACAGTTGGCTGAAAACAGATAACACTCGTAGAGGCTAACAAGTTGCCTTCTCGCCAAAACACAGACCTTTTGCCCAATTAACCAACTGACCAGGATCGACATGGGAGAAGAACTGGTCGCTGGGCTCAAAGTTGACAATCAAAAAGTCGGCTAGTTTGTTGAATAAGCGAGCGGATTTTAATCAGTAAAGCAAGCCAGCTCTCAAGTGGGAGAGCATTAAATCATTCAAATCATTTGCTTCGCCGAGCAGTTTTGCTAAGGTTGCCTCTTGCCACGCAACCAAATGACAAAACACAACGCAATGTGCCAAAATGGCTCAATTATAAAGCAAACCAAATCTGTCTCGCTCATTGTCTTGGCCAAAGTTCAATTTAGTTCACTATTTGAGGGCTAAAAACTGTTACTGTTGGGCGATCCATTTTTGAGCCATTCTTACGCTTGCTTCCATTCTACTTGCTCCCCTCTTTAAGGTTCGAGGGACAAGAAAATTGTCGATCGGATTGAGAGTCAAAGCGCTCGGACGTCTACCCTGATGTTGAACGGGCTACGCTAGACGGGGACAGGGAGCAGCTAGAGCAGCGAGATCAAGCTGTTTAGTTGTAAGGGAATAGGGCTAATTGTATGCTCGTTTCTTCGCCAGACTGGTGAGCTTGCAAGGTAAACTCATTTACTGAGCGCTGGAACGAACTCTTACCCTCAGGCCGGTAGATGTGGAGGGCAGCCTGATTCAGCATTAAATGTCAGTGATATTGGCCATAGTTAGCGAGCCAAACTTGCAACTCTCCCTCCCGATCTTTGTTCAAGGGGTGCTGCCTAGAACACAGCTCAAACATCGGAGCCTTGACGTCGGGATGGTTGGTTTGCACACTTAAGAAAGAAATCTTATCTCATCGAAAGGTCTCCTTGACTGGTCCAGTCGTTCACCTTACATTAGCCTTGTATGGGAGTATCTCGAACTCGAGAATCACATTGTCATCACGAGCGGTAAAGAATCAATCCATTATCTCGCGGGCAGAACTTCGAGATCTCTTCCAAATTCAACAGATCCCCAGCATTAGGACCATTAAAGCTTTTCACCTTGAACAGAGCTCTTGGATCGAAATTGTTGCTGCTCTCTCATGCATAAAAGTTGGCTCAAAAAACGTGATCCTACTTGATTTGCATAAGCCGGAGAATTCTTGTCTCGCGACATCATAAAGTAGGAGAACTTTTAACATGTCCGGCAACAATGAGGTTACACAGAGACTACACACAGGCGCTCCAGGTAATGAGGAGAGACTTGAGGGTGCGAGCCTCCCACCTGAGGCCATGAGTAGCAGGGTGGGGTGGGGGGAGGGGAGGGAAGTCGCCAGGTCGAAACCTGCCCATTAACTGCGCTTTCGTCGACGAGCGCAAGCGAGAGCAAATCTCGTGTCAAAGATAGACTGTCGGCTATCACAACAACGATGCCTCCGGGCCGACGGAAAGGGAGCAGAGGTCGAACGATTGGGAGATTTTGTTTGCAACTTCAATCAACATGCTAGACTTCGGCGAGCAATCGAGCCAACCGATTGCCTAGCCATCTCAGCCTCGAGAGGATGGAGGGCTGGGCTTTGAGGTGCGGCTGGCGAAGAGAGTAACAGGTAGCGAGACCTGATCGGCACCTCATCATGATTTTGTGAAATGGGTACAGCTGACCATCTGGTGGCCGATTCTAAGCTTCGTAAGTTCAGGTCAAGTTATGGATGATTGTCATTCAGGTTGGTAGAATCAAAAGGTTGGTTGCTTTAGTTAGCTTGGGCTCACTCTGTTGTTGGTCTTGGTTTGTTATCAAGCTTCACCTTTATAATATAAATGCTTTAGATTACAATGCCGCCGCCGCTGCTGCCTTCTCTTCTGCTGTCCTCACAAAAGTTTGCAAACTTGCCAGATTATGGGGGGAGGGGTGATGATAATTCCTCTTATTCTTCTAATCCTGCTTCTTTTTAACACAAAACATTAGAAATATCGTATATAATATGAATGATATTGTAATTGTAAACAGTGCATACATAAACAAATTTAATTCTGGGTTTCTATATCTATTCTTTCGCAACCATTCTAATACTTTCTCTTCTTTCATCAGATCGCCACGATAAATTGAGGGAAATTTCTTTCGGAAATAGACTAAACTCGGCGCTTGAGTGATGCCAAACTTTTTAGCGTAATTCATGTCTCTTATTTTAACAAACATTATATCTAAAGAATCGGCCTCATCATCAATGTGCTCCAACTCCTTTAGAACCTCCTCGCAACGTTTGCAATTTTTTTCATAGAAATAAACGGCTATATAATCGCTAGTCTCCAATAACTTATCCAACATCTTCTTGTTCACCTCCTCAATTTCATCCTCCAATTCAAACACATCATTCGAGGTCAACCAGTTCAGGACGCTCTCTTCATCCAATAAGTCACCATCGTAATAGCTTGGGGTTTGTTTTCTGAAATAGACTAGAGTTGGAAAGGTGTGTACGTTGTACTTTCTGGCTGCTTGAAAGTCGTTGATTTTGACAAAATCAATGCCAAACAAATCCGTATCGTCGTCAATCTTTTCAAGCTCGTGCAAAACCTTATTGCAAATGGTGCAGTCGTCATCGTAGAACAGTGCAGCCAAGAAAGGCGAGGAGTCGATCAATTTGTCGAGCATCTTTCCGTTTATATCCTCAATCTCATCGTTCAATTCACGCTGATCGTCATCGAGAAGCCAATTTAAAACCTCATTCTCATCCTTCAGATCGCCACTATAGATTAGAGGGTTTCCGTTTCTGAAGTAGACGAGCGCCGGGAAGGTCTTGATCCCGTAGCGTTTCGCTAAGCCCATATCGTTTATCTTGACCATGTTGATTCCGTAGGCATCACAATCGTCATCAATCTTTTCTAGCGTTTCTAAAACTGTTTGGCAAGATTTGCAGTGTGATTTGTAAAACAAGACAACCAAGTAATGTGAACTCTCGATGAGCCTTTCCAGCAATTTCCGGTTCACCTCCTCGATGGTATCCTCGCGCTTCTGCTTGAGCAACCAATCGAGTAGGTCCTCTTCCGCTTTCAAGTCGCCCTCGTAGATGGAGGGCTGACCGTGTTCGAAGTAGATCAAGGTTGGCAGATCCTCCTCGTCGAGGCCAAACTCCTTGATGAACAATTTGTCTTTAGTTTTGACGAAATCGATCGATTGGCGCTTACACTCGGAGTCAATGTTTTCCAAGCCAGCCAGCACTTCGTCCTCATCGTCGTTTGCGTCCTCGTCACCGTCGTCGTCGTCATCATCATCGTCGTCATCATCATCATCGTCGTCATCATGATTGTCTTCTTTCGCTTTTTTTGAGCTCGAACCTTTCGTTTTCTTAGCGGGGCCATCATCATCTTCGTCAGCATCATCGTCGTCATCGTACATATAAATAGCCACATGATCCTTGCTCTTAATCAAATCCTTGCACTGTTTGCCAGTCAAATCCTGAATTTGGTGCAAGTGTGGCGATTTTTGCTCGGCCATCCACTGTAGGATCTCCTCGCCCTTCTTCAGATCACCTGCGTAGATGGTCGACTGGGCCAGCTCGTCAGGAAGAGCCTTCGTCTTGGTTGATTTAGTTCCGGTTCCAGCCGATTCAACTTGGTCCTGTCTAACCACGAAAACTAGCGATGGAAGCGCATGAACTCCATACTTTTTGGCTAAATTCATATTGTCTACCTTGATAAATCTTATACCCAATTCAGCCAAATCGTCGTCAATGGTCTCAAGCTCCTCCATAACTCGTTGGCATTGTTTGCAAGCGTTCGTTTCGCTATAAAACAGTATAGCCAAATGCTTTGTTTCCTTCAGAAAGCGATGAAACATTTTCTCATTAACGGATTCGATTGAATCCTTGGTCTCAAGATTATCGGGCAAGGTCAGCCAGTGGAGGAGCTCGTCCGTGTCCATCAGGTCGCCCGGATACTTGAGCGGCTCTCCGTGACGAAAGAGCACCAGGCCAGGCGGATGGCGAACGCCGTACTTTTTGGCCATCAAATCGTCGGCCAACTTGACAAGATGGACATCGTACTCGCTAAGATCGTCGTCAATCGATTCTAGCTGCTCCATCACCTGGTCGCTTTCCTCGTTTTGGTGCTTGTAGAATAGGACTGCAATATAACTGCGCTCCTTGTGGGCGGACGATCTCTTTTTGCCCGCCGGTTGCTGCTGCTGCTGTTTGCTTATCATTGCATTCAAAATGTCCCTGTTTATATTCTCAATTGTGTCCTCATTCTTCTGCTTCACCAGCCACTCCAAGACGAGCTCCTCCTCCTCCAAGTCGCCAACGTAAATCGAGGGCGCCGACGAGGATTGCTCAAAGTAGACGAGCGCAGGCAGGCTGCTGATTCCAATTGACTTTGCGTACTCAACATCCTCGCACTTGACGAACTGAATTCCGTGCTCGTCCGTATCATCATCAATGTTTTCCAACTCTTGCTGAATCTTCTTACACTTGTTGCTCTTGCCGCCGGACGAACATTGGGCCTGATCGTAGAATAAGACGACGAGATGTTTCACGTTCTCGAGCAACAATTCAAGGAAATCGGACGAGACCAACTCGATGATGTCCGATTGCGACTGCTTTTGATCCCTGAGCCAATCTGAGAGCCTCTTATCTTGTTTGCTTGAGCTGCTTGATGCCTGTGCTGACTTTGAGCTTGAACTTGAATCATCTTGGCTAGTCCCTGAGACTTCCTTGCCCGACGACTTCTGTTTAGGCTGCTGCTGCTGCTGCTGTTGCTGCGACTTGTGGGACGAGCGCTGCTTGTTTCCGTTTGCTTGCTCTTGCTTCTCCTTGGCCGCAAAGCTGTCGTTGGCGCCCAAGGTGAGGAGGAAGCCAACGAGCAAGGTCGACAGGAAAACAGTTGTTGGTCTCATTCTCGAAGAAGCGTTTCGGCTTCACACTTGAAGCTTCGCCCGCTTAACTCGCCAACACGATTGAAACTGTCCGCTCAAGACTTGTGTCAGATTGAGCGACCGATTGCCAGCAACTCTGCGGCAAACTAGAGGTCGGCGGTCAGAGCGAGCGGGCAAGCAAAAACACGTGCTCTCCCTATGGACAACTCTCTTTCTCTCTCTCTCTCTCTCCCTTTACCTGGCACTTCCACAGCAGCGCTGTCGTCTCTTGATTGTGTTGACTAATTTCGACCGTCTACTCTGCGCCAGATGGACTCGGATCTCCTCTAGAAGCGCTCGCACCACAAAAACTAGAGCCTCTAGGTTAAGGTGCCCAGACGGGTGCATGGAGATCGCTGGAAGTGGGGGGCGGCAGAGGGCGCACATATTCCGTCTCCTCCCCTCCAAAATCAACTTGACTTTAGCGTCTCCCCTCGAACCGAGCGAGGTGAAAGCAGAGCTGAGAGTCCCCGGCGATCAGTGAGCTCATTGTTTTCCTCCCAAAAGCTCGGAGTTGTTTGTAACTGTCGGCCAGCCTTGCAAACGCGCCTCCATCTCCTCTCGAGCTGGCGCCGGGCGAGCGAGAGGAGGAAGCGATGGGCCAAGTGGAGGCGATCAGCTCGAGCTCGCTGGTTTGGCCGGCGGTTTGCAAGCTGGATGGCCAAGATGAGCCATAAAAGTAGAGCGCCCAGCTCGCTAAGACGCAGCGCTTTTGGCCGCAGAGGAGCGCATAGGCACTTTTGCGAGTCCATTGCGCGAACCAAAAGCGCCCGGCTAAAGCAAGCTAGTAGGACTTTATTGCTGCGAGTAGTTCATTTCAAAAATTAACATTCTTTTACCTAACAAAACTGCGCTGTAACCGTGCGGCGGGGGCCTCGTCCGTTTATGCTGCCGCTACTGTCGCTATCGCTGCCGCCGCCGCCGCCGAGAACAAGGATAAGAGCGGCCAGCCTCGACGACGCTGAGGGCGCTCGATTTTACCATAAAAGCTTAAGATTTGGGTCGGCAGAGAGCGAGCGCGTCGCCTGGCTTGTGTGATCCAGTTTGCGATGAGTTTTATTTCATCGGAGGCCCGGAGGCTCGAGTGTGGCGGCGCCGGGCTCGTTCAGGAGGGAGGAGGGCAGAGTATCGATTTTTATCCGCCAGCCAGCCAGCCAGCCAGCTTGCGCGCCACCTGCGCACTAGTTTCAAATTAAATCCAGCCTAATTGTTAGTTTAGCCAAAAATTGTTCAGCCCAAGTCGGGCTAGGCGGCTCGAGGTAGCTGCATAATTGACTGGTGAATAATGATGACTGTCATGATGGCTTTCAAGTTCACAGCTAGCTGGCCGCTTTGGCCGGCGGCTTGGAAGCAGAGTTAAGCAAAGCTTAGCTCGGCGCCAAAAATGCGCGAGAAATTTCTTGGCAGCCAGTCAATGAGGCTGGCGGTCTAGTCGCCATTAGCCAGACAACCTTTGCCTAGCTGGCCCATTGGTGTGCATTACACGAGTCCCTGCCTATAGGCGGCCCTGCTGGCTTTGTCGCCGCGCCCGCCACCCAGCGCCCGCGCGCAGAGGCCTCGGATGCGCCCATGTTCGCGCCATCAACTCACACAGCCGCAGCCACAGCCGCAGCCGCCACCGGCCAGCCTTGAGCGGCGCAAAAGGTAACTTCAACAGGTCACCTGTTGGACCTCCAACTTCCGACTCGGCGCCGCGCTCTCGCCAGCCGAGGCGAGTTTGGGAGTTGAAGTGGTGGAAAGTCGTGTATGCGCCTGTCTGTCGGCCGCAACAACACAACCGATTGACTATTCATTTTAGGCCGCTACCTATTCAAGCCGGCCGAGCTAAGCAACACAAAGTGTTTGATGAATTTTAATGAGTTCAAGCGAGTTTAAGGCAGCGGCGAGCAGGTAGAGAGCTAGCCAGCTTGCTGGTCGAGCCAGCGAGCGAGAGTTTTCGGCTTTGGAAAAACTTGTTGCATGATTCATTGAGTGGAGCATAAATCACACGCATTATTTGGGATGAAATGAGATGTGCTGGCCGAGCTTGGGGCGGACTGCTGAAAGAGGGTTAGTGAAATGAGCTCTCACTCTGCCGCTGCTGCTGCTCCTCCTCTTTGCCTTGCCTCGCTTTGGACTCCCCTAAGGGAAACCGCCGAGCAATTCAGTCCACTTTGAAGCGACTCGGACATGAATGTTGAAATCGGCGCCGGGCGATCTGCGCCAGCTTGTGGCAGAGCGGCGAGGCGGTCAGTCAGCTGACCGCGGCCGGCGGACAGGCAGGAAAGGCGAGCAGCATTTCCTGCCTGCCTGTCTGCCTGCATCTAATTGCTCTCTAGTGAAACCGCAAGGTGGATTCTCGTCAGCCGGCGGCAAGTTTTGATTAGTGTTTGCGGTTGACGGAATTGCGTTGAGTTGCTTTTGCGCCTGAGAGGGAGGGATCGGCTTGTTTTGTGGCGGAAACCTTTTGGCAAGGCTGCGCCAGGTGATCTGGAAAGAGCCTTTGCAAAACTCACACCGGTGAACCAGAACAGGCTTCGCTTGCCAACTCAGGGCTTGTTGTTGGCAGGCTGAGCGGGCAAGCGGCTCTCGGCGATGAATTCGCGCGCTCTCCCAGCGCGAGCTCCCCTTGGACATCATACACAGACTGGCGGCGCTTTCAGGGCAACGCTCGCGCTCAAGGGAAAGGTAGGTGTAGAGAGGCACCAACTGCGAGACGGGGACACCTGCAGCTCAGGTTGGCGCTGCCAATGTGGACGGATGTCGCCGCCACTATTCTTGGCGAGCGAAGTCGTTCTTACGAGCGGCTGATTTGCCTGCCAGCCAGCCAGCCAGCCAACTCTCTCGCTGGCGAGCTCAGTGGTAAGCAAAATTGGCCCAAATCAGGCGAACTGAGAGGCTTGCGATAGGAAATGCGAGCTGAAATTCACCTCCTTCCGAGCGCAAACACCAGCGGCCAGGCTAGAAAGTGGGCGGCCAGATAACAAGGGCTGATTGTGTATGCAAATCGACAGGCTCTCGCCGCGGTGGTTCGGCTCGCATGACAAACGAGCGCCGGCTTCTTGTGGCAGCCAACTCGCTTCGAGTGGAGCGTGATGAACTCATCAGCTTGCTCGCTAGCTTGGCCACCGCGGCTAGGCGGCCGCTCCGATCGGGCATCCATCGCAAAGCTTACATACAAACATATATGTGTATTTGAGCCAACTGCGGGGCCAAGTGTCTTCGTGGCTGCCGATGGCGCAACTGGCGGCAAGGGAAAGTTGGCGCACTCTCATGCTGAGCCAAGGGAAAGGAGCAGCGGCAATCCCTCACTCGCAATCAACGCCAGCAGGTGGAGCGAGGCAAATTGAATCATGCCCAGCAAGATGGGCGAGCACTCTCGGTGTGGCCCACAGATTTTAGCACGGAAGCTTGCATGCAAAACGGTGGCGCCAACTCGAGACTCGGCCGGCGCAACACAATCACGCGAGTGGTCGCCCGCTGTTGCTGTTGCTGTTGCCGCTGCTGCTTGATCTGGCTTACATTTGGGTCGACTAAGCGATCAATTTATCGGCTTGTTTGGTGGCCAACGAGCGGCTTGCCGCCGGCGCAAGTTCTTAATAAACTCGCCAACAATAAACAAACAATGGCCACCGAAATCGTCGCTGCCCGAAAGTCGGAGGTAAGACAATACAAGAGGCGAACTTACATCTACTTTGCCAGCGCCGAGCTTGGCCGATAGCGGAGATGAGCCTGTTGGAGTGAGGGAGGCGCGCGCAATACTCGCCGGCTAGCCAGCCATCAAGACCAAAGCTCGAACCTGTAAGCTGGTCACAAAGGTCACTGGCCAATGCGGCGACCAGTGATACTTTGCCGGCCGGTGGCTTGGAGCATGTGGCCGATTGTTGTCGCTTTCCCGGCGCACTAATAAGCTTATCAGTTTTAACCTGCCCTCCGCTGGCCATTGTGCAAGCGCGCTCTCTCTCTCTCCTCTGACTGGAGTTGAGGGTAAAAAGCGGAGAGGCTAGACAAATATAGGATTGCGGTCGTTTGTCCCAGATGCGCTCGCTTGTGTCCATCTACGAAAACCGCAGTCTCGCAAAAGAAAACTCTCTCTCCCCATCCCTCTGCTCCTCCGCCGCTCGTTGCAGCCCAAGGACTGCCGGCGCTTTGTTGCCGGACCAACGAAGGCCAGCCACTCTCGCCGCCATGATCCAATTTCCAAACCTTTGGCCCACAAACCATGTAAGCCTCTCGTCCGCGCAGCCCGCCGATCCTTCTGCTTGCGCGCGAGCTCCATCAGAAGTTCGAAAAAATCCATCGAGAGATTGAATTTTTGAACGAAGTCCGGCAGCGAGGGCAAGTGCGTCAAGCCTCCCCGAGAGCATACCTGTGACTCGCTTTTTGAGCTCACCTGGCGTTGGGATGATCATCAATCAGGTGTCAGCGCAAGGAATGAACTCTCTCGCTGTCTCTCACTCTCACTCTAAGCCCTTCCCTCTGGAGGAGGCAGCCGGAATCAGGCCCGATTCATCTGGAGAGAAATGGAAGTGACAGTACCGTCTCATTGTAGTGGCCATCTCCAAATGTGCCAGTTTAAAGTGATTTCTAGCCGGGCGACAATGAGTTTAGCTTGAGGAAGATTGCGCGGACTTTGCGCAGAGAGAGATGGAGAGGAAGAGTGAAGCCGCATTGTCTCATCTGGTTGCAGAGTCTGAGACTAGAAGCGGGCGACTTCCCAGAAGATGACGAGTTTGCCGGCGGGAAAGAGAGTGGCCGCTTGGGCGTAGGTGAGGAAACGGGGAATTCCCGCCGCCGCCGCTCTGCCTTCTGATTGGCGAGTGAAAAACTTGCGCCACCTGAGAGCGCTTACCTGGCTGCTGCTCGCTAGACTGATTAAGAGATTGCGATAAGAACGCCTCAGCTGGACTTGCTCAAGCCGAGACAAGTTGGCATTTTAGCCTCGGGGGCAAAACGTTAATATCGCCCACTAATAAGGAGTGCGATTCAATTGGTATCCCGATTCAAAACGAGCGGCTATACTGCGCCAGCTCGGATTGGCCGGCAGGCGAGCCACTTTTGGCGCCGCCAATAATTGCGCCATCTCCAAGGCGGGCGGCAACTCTCGGTGGGTCCAGCCGGCGCGCCCTGAGAGAATGGGATGCTCCCAAGAGACTTGCTTGAGAGCGGCCACTTTCGCCGCCACAAGACTGCATCCGTTGCTACATGCACATGTAGCAAACTACGGACACGGACAAGCATACATACGAGGGGCTAACACTCTCGACTGGTAGCAATGAGAGAGTGAGAAATTGAGAGAAGAAATCCTCGCCTTACTTACCTGACAGCTTGCTGGCGTCGGCGACATTGAGGAGCCGCATTGGCTAAGACTGTCCGGCTGGATAGAGTTTGCGGCTTCCTCCTCTTCTTGGTTGCTTGCTTGCGCAACCACAGTCACCTCCTCTTCCCTCCTAACGCTCTCATCTCTCTCGGCGCCCCCCTTCTCCTTCTCCTTGGCCTTGCCCTCCTCCAAGCCCCTCGGCTCTGGACTCTGCGGGAGCTGCCTGTTGATTTCGGCCTCAACGGTTAGCACGCTGTTGCCGCCAGCTGGCTCCTCGTCGCCCTTGCCCGAGTCGGGCGACATGGGCGGCGACGGAACGCGTCTACTAGCCACACTGACCAGAGGCTGGGGCTGCGGCGGCGGCGTGGGCACTGACGCGCCCATGCTCGGCGCTTTCGTTTGAGCCGTCTGCGATTGCAACTCGGGCGACTGCGGCTGAGCCATCTGCTCTATTGAGTCGTCGTTGAAGTCGCTAGTCTCGAGCGAGGAGCCACCAGCTGAGGGCGACAACGAGGACACCTGCTCAACGCTTCCGGCTGCCTGGTGGTGGAACTTTGCGCGGGGCGAATCTGGATGCGGGCGTGGTGTTGGAGTTTTAATGTAAACAACATTTAGCTGGCTCGATTTGACAACTAAATCTTGCTCTTTGTACCACAAATCAGTCTCAGGATCAACAACAAGAAGCTTTGTCTCGCCAGCGATCGACTTGATTCGCTCCACAACCTGACGATGGTTTTCGTTGCTAATGTTAACCCCGTTCACCTCCACTATGCGGTCGCCCTCGCGCAAGCCAGCCATTTGTGCCGGACTATCCTCGTCTATCTTGCCAATAAACTGGCCCGGATTTGAGCGTTCAGCGTGCAAATTGAACCCGTAACCATCAAAGTCCGGCCACTTGATTAGGTGGCACAAGCGCGGAGCTGGAGCGTCCTCAGGTAGAGAGTCCATCTTGTTTGTTTGTAAGTTTGTCTATTTGTTGCTGTCGTTCAGTGTTTTGCTACTGACTTGTGCGAGCGTTTTCGCGCCTCCTCTCTCTGGAAAGCTTGGCTGCTGCTGAGCTAGCTTGCTTGGCCGGCCAGTCTTTGCCAGTTTGCTGGTTTTGGAAAACTTGGTTAGTGTTGCTTATATACGATATACAACAACTTGCTTGTGGATATCGATTGGAGGACGACTCTCTTCTCGAACATAAAAAGTTGGACTCGATTATGGTTGTTGCTGGCGTCGCTTCTCCGCTGCTCTGGCCCAAAGACTAACCGGCTCAAACTGGCTCGAGGGAGAGCTCAAACTTTTGGCTGGCCGGCTCCAACTGCGCATGCACCCGCCAGGTGTAAATAAAAAGTTTCTTTAGGGAAAAACTGAACGGCCAGAGGCTGGTCTCTCGAACGAGCGATCGGTGGCGCCACTCGGATGGGCGTCGCCAGTCTGCGCGCCGCCGCCGCCGCTGCCAGCTCACTGCAAGGGTTGGCTTCGTCGGGGGGAAATATGATTCAGGCCAGTCTGGTTAGGGAGCCAGTGACACCTGGTTTGCCTGCAGGAAAGCGAGCGAGCGAGCGCTTGCGGCCATCATGTCGCCCGGGCAACCGGCAGGCAGCTCTGGCCGCGGTTGGCGGCGCCCAACCAAGAGCTCATCGCCAAAAGGGGACGAGTGTGGAAGAAATGCTCGGAGGGGAATTCCGTGAGCCACAAAACTACCCCCTGAGCGGCTCCTGTATGACGCCGAGCCATCTCGACCGCCGAGGGGCGGCTGCTCCTCTGGCGCTCAAACAAACCGCAGCAAGCTGAATAGCAACAACAACAACAACAACAATCCTCGATGACCAATGCTAACAGGGCTAGCTCGCGTGATGAGTGAGGCCTGTAGGGAAGTATTAAGAGCTTGCGGGTGGCTCGCGTCGTTTTGTCTGAGTGCATGAGGGTGATATAATTATCGTGCGTGTTTCATTCATGCCAAAGGGGCGGCCGGCCAAGACCCGCGAGGCACCCGTTTGGTCAGCGATTGCTCCATCCCGTTTTGCATGGTGGCAGCGCGAGCAAAGGGCTTGAGTGAGGAGACAGGCGCTCAACCCTTCGCCAGGTGAGCGGCTCGAAACGGAAGCTTAGCGGGCTAATGATCTCGCAAACCATTAGGCTTTGGGAGGAGAAAAAGTGGCTAATGAGCGCCGGCGCCAAGGAAGTGTGAAGGGCTCTCTCGCGAGTCTCACCTGCCGCTAGCCAACCCAATGCTCTCGCTCGGCGCTCATCTCTGGCCCGCCGAGCTAGCGCTGTTGGCCCACCCACTTCAGCTGCGCGGGGTTATTTTTAGAAGCCGAGTGGAGGGGCGGCGGTGGTGAGGTTGCTCGCATTGGATCTGGCGAGAGAGAGAGAGAGAGAGAAAGTTTCTACCCTTTTGGAGGCAGAGTGACAAGCGCGCTTGCTGACCTGCGATCGCTGATCGCACAGATCGGCGACCACAAACCAATAAGCCATCACCTGGGCAAATTGGGAGCAAACTGGCCATAGGCTGCAACGGTAACAACAAATCACACGCCAACTTTGCTTGCGCGCAAATGGGATGATCAAATCAATTTGACTAGACAAACATTACCAGTGCGCCTACAATGAAAATTTTCAAGGTGACCAATATGAGCTCTGGTGAGCGAGAATTGGATTGATCTGCGGCCGAGCAAGTCGCGTTAAGCTCTCTCCCCTATCAATAGGCAAACGTTAGCGCCTGGTGTTGCGAATAAACCGATAGTCGTGTTTGTGAAACGAGGACAAGCTCGCGGACGCGCTCAAACTAGACAGCAGCAGCAACAACAACAACAGGTGCAAACTCAAGGATCACTCATCGAGCGCACTTACCTGCAAGCGATTTGATTGCCTCTCACAGCGAGCGAGTTGGCACGCAAAACCTTGAAAAGTGATACTTGATTACGTGAAGTTTTGGCGAATAGGTTTTGCCCTTGCAGTTCCTGTCTGCAATTGAGTTATCCTCCTTCAGCTTGAGGATTTGGCTTTGTTTTCGCGCTTCAAGACTTTTGCTTAGCCTCTCTCTCTCTCTCTCTCTCACTCTTTCTCGGCTCACTCAATCTCTCTTTAGCAAATGCAAATTTCAAACCTTGAAGCGGCAGAACTGAGGAAAACAGGTGCCTCTCTCTCTCTCTGCTTTGAAACAAAACTCTCGCTGCCTAATTGGATGGAGGCAACAATAATGATGCCTAATTGATTTGCTAGCCAGAGCCAAGTTTTGCGCCTGATTGTTCAAATGTTCATATCTTCAAATCTCTGCTACAGTTCAAGTTTCGCCTCAACTTTTGTTCGCCAAAACTCCAACTCCCGCCAGTTTCGCTGATGACACCAATAGGTTTTGTGATTTCAATTCGGTCTAGGTGAGCTTAAGCGGAGAGCGGGTTGCGGCAATGAGAGCGCTGGGCGAGTTAATCGGCTGGGGGTTAGCCAGCTAGCTAACAATGTGACAAACTAAATCTCTGGCCTTCGTTTGCTCAATAGTGGCGCTCGAAACGAGTGGGGTTTGCTTGATGTTAGAAATGAGCAAATCTGATCTATTGCTCGTCCGCGCTTAGCTCCGGCGGTGGTGTTTGTGGTGCTGGTGGTAGTGGCGGCGGCGGCGGCGGCGGCTGCGAGGATGGCAATGGCAATGGCAATGGCGATCGCGTCTCTGGCTTTTCAATGAGGGATCTGACTGACAGCGCTGTTATTGTTGTTGTTGTTCTTGTGTATATTTTCTGCAGAGCAAAAATGATGGCCGCGTTCGGGGGAAGGCGACGCCTGCGCCCGCTTTCACCTGTTGCGCCGCTTCGTGTTTCAGCCTCACCTGTGCATGCGTGTAAAACGCCGCAGCCGCAGCCGTAGCCGCTTGCACAAGCTGCATGGGCTCGGCGCGGGCGAATCATCGTGCGCTCGGGCAGGCAAATTGCGATGGCGCAAACGTTGCATTGTTAGGCTTCGGCAAATCTTTGACGGGACGATTCCATTTGCGATTTGTGGAGGGAGTAGTCTCGGCTCAGACTGAAGGAGATGGGCGCCAGACGAGAGCCCTAAACTGATTATGGATGTTACTCGTTGCTCACAAGCCTCCTCCCTCAGCCCTTGACTTGGCCCTCTCCTCGTTGGCTCCCACAAGCACGCCCAAGGTACCCGCAAACACTCGCCGAGGGAAGAGCCCTCCTCGCTTCCACTTCCACTTCCTAGGCGAGACAAGACGCAACTCCTTCTGTGGCCGCTCGACGTGCCCAAGGCGAGCGGCCAACGAGGAGTCGAACCAGAACCAACCGCCAACACATTTGCTCTTTGTTCTTCCTCGATGCCATTTTATTGTTGAATTGGCGAGTTACATTCAAAATCCTCTCCTCCTTCTTCTTCATCGATCCAGCCAAACATTTACGACTCTGCCGCGCACGCAATGCTGATTTGGCCAAATTACCTGGCCCGTAGTAGACCAGGTGGAGAGCTTTGTCGGCGCCGTCCAGCAGCCTCGTTCGTCGATCTACGCTGATCCTTCACGGCGAACGCGCTCTCTCTCTCTCTCTCTCTCGGCTATGCAAGGTGTTGTTTGGAGAGGGACACGTTCGAAGTTCAGCCTCTAAGGGCTTCGGCAGTAATAGCGACGCAATCCAACCCTGCAATCCGCGACCCAAACTGAACAGTCCTGAGCTTGCTTCCAGTCGGGATGTTGATTTGTCTAAAGGGTATGAGGCCTCTGTGGCTGCAGTCGCCGATTCATTCTGTGGTTTTAGTTGGGGAACACAACTGTAGAGCACAGGTGGAACCTCGATTCTCTACTTCAAACCAGCTTTTGCACCAAAACTTTTGGTTGGCGCCAACTAAAGCCCACAAGCTCGAGCTGCTGCTGTCGTCGATTTGTCCTCGCCTATGGGTGAGCAAATGACATGTCGGGTTAGTTGTTGTCAACGTTCGAAAAGTAATCCCCTTGGATTCAATGCCAACAACGAGACAAGCGTTTCTTAAGATTCTGATCAATTACAGGTAGTTGAGGGCGAACAAAGGTTTGTTTGTACAATCAGCAGCCTTGGTAGAAGATAGGCAAAACTCGCAATCAAATAACAGCACGTTATTATCGTTTGGAGAGTCCGCCTATTGGGGTGGGCAACACCGCTGATGGTTGGCTAAAAGAGGTTTAGCCGTCCAAGTTTACCCTCCGAGTTTTCAATGGAGAGACCGAGTTTGCTCGGAAAATCAAGTTCATACTTGGGAGTAAAAACTGCAGCAATTTGCTTTGAGAGCTCATCAACATAGCTTGAGGGCTAGGGACATGTGGACTTTAGATGTCGAGCGAATTTTGTCGATCTCGGAGCGAAATCGGAAACGATTTTGAAACAAGAAGTCAGCTTGTTAGAATGTGCAATCATTCTTGTCATAAGGAACATACTATTATCGGAAAGCTTTGGATTGGTTAGCTGCGCCAAACCAGAGGGCCTTACGAGCGACTCGCTAAACGAGCGCATGATGCACGGCCGAGCTGACAGCGAATCCCCACAAACATGAACAAGTCACATGGTGGCTTCGAGTTCGTGCCAGTCGCACGAAAAAGAGCTCTAGATATCTCCTTGTATCCATCCATACACACCTGAAAATTTGTATCATCCTTGAGCTACGATGAGATATGCTCACACTTAGATCTATTGGCGCAAATCTCTCTAGGGGCAAGAGACTAGAGGCCATCTTGTCAGCAACTCGAAGATGCGAATCCACTCAAAGACACTCGACGAAGGCCGTGGACACTGTTGACGAGGCACCCAAAAAGATAATCGCCACCCCAGATCGACTGAAAAAGGATCCAGTTCTCCACGGACATTTCAGCAAAGTCGGGATTAGATGCGAGTATCATGGAGTGCAGCCCTTACACTTTAATGATGACACGGTATGGCTTCCAGTATATAAGTTTCCCTTCATACGAAGCGTGCGTCGATTGATCAAAGCTCAAATTTACCTATCTTTCGCATCGTTGGTCATCAGTATCAGAAACATCTCTTACTGCGTGTATGACCCAACACTAGGGCTATTCTTTATTAACTTTTTGTCTGCAAGTTCCGTGGTTGCTTTGGCCTACATTGGAAATTTTTTCCGACAAATGGTCTGTCATATCTATACGACGGATGACGCAAATTTTGTTCGGCTGGCCAGATTAACATTTTTCGGTAAAAGAATGGATATGATCATGCCGAGATCGGTGATAGTCCCTTTGTCCGAGACTAATCAATCCGCTAGGAGTCCCTATGTCACTCTCAAAACCATGATGCCTCCAGAGGTGGATCTCAAGTATGACACTTATGAGTTTTATGACGAGACATTTAGAATAGTTCTAAGATTTGGTGGAGTTCTGGACAAGGCCAGATTCAGCCAAGCCCTAGGTGGAATATTAGACAAGAAAACTTAAGTCGTAATTCAATAAAAACAGGTTGACTCCTTCAGGTTTGTTTATATCAAATTCAATATTCTAATAAAGACAAATTGTGTTAAATTCATACTACTGTTGGTTCATTTGGCTTGATATACGAGAAGTAAGCTCCTTTGAGACGACATTGTATGAATCGATAAACCTGTCCATGCAATTACCAAGACATCTTGATTCGTAGCTGTCCAACGAGGTGCCCGGCTTTTTAATACAAATATTATAGCACTTTTCGGTCATCTCTTCGACCAACTCCTGATACGTTGCAGCAGCTAGCTGAGCTTGGAGCTGCTTTTTTATTTCTTGAGTGTCGAGCTTATCCATCCTTATCTGCCTCGTGGCTGCGTAAATGATGGGTCTGAGGAACTCTTGAGAAGGTTGTAATAGGATCAATTTGTACAAACAGTTGCACCCCAAAAGTCAGAAGTTCCGAGATGGTGAAAACACTCAGCGCACGTGGTTTGTTGCAACGCGTGAATCAACCTGATCAAACATCAGCGAGGTTCGAGTCTCGAAAGCCTAGATTGTCAGCCGCCCCGATTCAAACAGTAGTATGTAACCCAGACATAAACTGAATAAAAGCGACCTATTTATCTATTCCCTAATGGCCATCAAGAAGTCACAAGACGCTCGATATCAGCTACACTTCTGGGCCAAGTTGTTGGACGGTAGAATTGCTCTCCAGAAGGTGGTAGTAGCTTCGAGAGAATTAGAAAAGGTGAACCGCAATGGAGAACTAAGTCTACCTCCCGATGATGCAACAATCAAATCAATGACCAAACTTCTAGCCTGTATGGTCAAGTTGCGCGATTCATATCGAGCCAAGAGTCAATTTAACTCGGGTAGCACAAGTGAGACCGATATCGACCCACAGGTTTATTCAAATATTGACGATAGCTTGCTAGATCAAAGGCATGAGGGCTACAATAAGATTCGTGACGACATTATCGAAAAGTGGTGCGAGAAAACAAATATCGGCAATATACCGAAGAAGGGTTACACTGCTCTGGAGCTGCCTACACTACAGCTGATTAACAATGCTCTGAAAGACAAGGAAAGATTGATAAGACGGACGCAACTAGACAGGACGAGCCATGTGGACAATGCCACCCACCCCGAGGTATTCAATGATGACGACTTCTACCATCAGCTGTTAAAGGAAGTCATAAGCAAAGAGGAGGGTCGTAAATGGGTAGAATTACAGCGACTAAAGTACAAAATCAAAAGGAAAGCTGACACTAAGGCAACAAAGGGGAGAAAGGTGAAGAAGGATCTCATACCTAAGCTGGTCAATTTCATGGCTCCATCAAGGCCATGTAATGTAACACCTGAAGAAAATGTGCCCGATAGGATTAGGGAAGAGTTGCTGAAATCGCTGTTCGGCGGTAGTGTCAGGCAGAGAGCTACCCTAGATTCGAGTTAGAAAACCAGTTCGGCCAAGACAACTAAGACCGATCTTTTAGCGAGCATCACACTGGTCTGTATGACTGTTATTCAAGCCTTTATTACAAAAGATTGAATCGCAACACTTCGAACTCTGTCAACCATTCCACAACAATTAACATTAAATATAATGCAATCAAACATACACCAAGACTCCGCTTCACCCTGAACTTGAGCATTATCACAACTAATAGAGTGGCCACCAACCCAAAAATCAGCACGACAAATATAATATATAGGAGGGGGGACGTGCCTAACGCTGTGTTGTGATCCGGATCTATGACAAGAGCTATGAAGGAGGGTAACCCGATACCAACCAACGTACTCATCAGTGGACCTCCATAACACGCTGCTATTGCCATCTTGGGAAAGCCTTTACGAGCAATCGAGACATTTGCTATAAAATCCACCATGCAGTTTCCCCAAGCCAAAATGGTCAAGCCCATGATCTCGTTAGATAAGTCGAATGCAATGCCGAGAGCTCTGAGCAGATTTATGACCTCGCTTGAAATTGTGTAGATCCAAGTTATAGCAACAGCAAATCCCAAATAGGATGAGTAAGCGTTGTAATAGAACGGCGGGGTTTCGGATGTCGAGGTGAAAATGATAACAAGCGATACTGGGGCTGTGATGATAAATACCCATACAGGCACGGTTAGCGGGCCGATCCATTCAAACCCATACCCGAAAGAGTATACAACAAATATGGGCCCAGTTATACAATGAAGCGTACTTAAAAGCTTGTTCCATTCATGTTTGCCCTCAATATCTGCCATGGGTGTGGTTATGAGCAGGAAGAGTCTGATTGGGGCCTTGATCAATTCCATCGTTCTACCGCCCCAGTTCTGTTGTTTCCAGAGATTGATGTCGATCGGAGAGACGGCCGCCAGAAAGTCCATTGATTGACGACGAATATCTCTTGAGGCTCTCCGAAGATTACCTAACTGCTGCTTACTTATTGATAGGATGGACGATGAACGCTGACGCCGGGCATTCGTTGCCTCCGGATTGAGGTTGTTCGCTCCAGTGAATAGATTCTCTGCGGAAGTGAGACGTTAGAATTCAATTTTCATCTAATCCCGACACCCTGAAGATATCTTACCTTCGAATAAGGTCACCCGTCTAGCCGATTTGTTTGTGACCACGGTGGTGACTGTGTTCTCTATATTGATACCGTTACTCGAGAATGTATCCCCCTGCACTAGACATTTGTCGATCTTGAAAACTGGTGGCTTGCAATGGGTTGAGTCGTCGGTATAGAAGACAAACCTTCGCATGACCACCATGGAGGCAGTTGGATCATCATCAACGTGAACGCCCTCGAACTCTATACCCCCTCCGTCGAGATCCTTCTTAGATGAGCCATCTGAGCGAGAAAATTTTCGGAAGTTGCCTGGTCAGATTGGGAGCACGGAGTCAGATTGACCATGCCGAACTAAGGACATTAACTTACGTAGATTCTTCAGAGGTCTATCTTTTGTAAAATACTTTGAGGTCAGGACCACTATGACGTATAGGATATATAATCCCAGTAGGCAGACAGAATCTCGCAATCTTATCCTCCCTGGTCCAACGAAAATGTAGAAGAGCAATGAGACTGCGACACCATAAAATACAATATCTCTGACGAAGATAAGTCTGTTCAGTTGAAACTCTTTGATAGCAAAAATGCTACCCACAATTGCAGTCGTTATGAGAGTTCCGGTTCCTGTGAAACATAAACGTGGTAGAGATTGGAATTGTATCTTTCATTAATAATTCGTTCGACACGGTTTACGACAGGTAAAGGCATTTCGGCTGGGAACTTTCCATAAATCACACTGATGACGAGATCGGGTTTGCCAAGTCTGATACCATTGATGGCTGTTTAAAATTTAACGTGTGGGATATATTGTTAGTTTTTCGGGCTCAGGTTCTGAGTCTTAGTGGATGTCCAATTTCTATCTACCTGCGAAGATGTCGGCTGAAGTGTTGCCAAAAGCCAAGAGTGTTACACCGGCAATGTTTTGCGACAAACCAAGTGTCTTTGAAATCATGAACAATGCAGGACATAGACTACATGAAGACGCTAATATGTTAGTTGTATGATGTTATCTGGCCATTGAATGTCGCCCAAGTAACTTACAAGTCTGTTGCTGTCACACCTGTTGCCACGAACAATGTCAGAAGCCATAAGATCTACGTGCAAGTTTAGAAAAGTTGATTAGTGGGCGTGAATTTGCGCTCAGGCACTGTATCTGTTCACGGCCTCTCAGACTGGGATTCAATTCACAGTTGCGTCTCCTCTTTGCCGTTCATGCCCTTGATCGAAACTTACCGAAAAGTATAAAGCGAGCGGCATCTTCTCCGGACTGAAGGCGCAAAAGAAGAAGGCCACATAATCAATGAGACCCTCGTCGCTTATACAATCCTCCACATAATCCGTGAGCATGCACCTGTCAACTCCAACCGGTTTCAGCACGTCCCTGCATGACTGTTTCGGACCCTCAGTTAGTTTCAGTTAAAATGGGAGCAATATTATGTACACACGCACACTCTTGGTCTGCCCCTCTATACTGTCACTAACCTTCAGGGTGATATTGTTGAAAACATAGTAACCTTCCGGTGATTTTGTTATCATCATAGATTCAAAGTTGGCTACTCGCGCAGCGTCCCTTCTCTCGCTACCTGCTCTTTTGGCTCCATATTTCAGCTCGCTATGCCGAATGGCGTTTGTCACAGTGCTTTCAAGTGTTTCAGTCGAGCTCGACGACATTAACGGCGACTTGGCATTGTTACTGAATGTATGGTTGGAGTTTGCGCCAATTGGTTGCGTGGTTTGTGTGTCCAGAAGCGGGTTTGTTGTAGGTGTTATGGCTAACATTGAATTTTCCATGTTTTCTTTGGTTGATTGGCCAAGTTTAGCCGCGGCTCCTGTTCTACCTGGTCGATTCCTCTAATTATCTCGCGGCTTTTATGTTAGCCCTCAGAGCGTTGAGTTTCTGAGCCAGCCGAACTCGCTTTATCTGACAACTGAAGTGGTCGAAATTTCCAGGAAGGAAACAAGTTTGTCACCAAAATGCAGTTACTTTTCTCCAACTGTCCAACTATGGCTTGATAATAGCGCGCGCGCACGAACACTTTCGCTACTCGTTTTCTGCAATCATATCTCTCAATCAATCACCTTCAAACACTCGGAAGGAGAAGGAAGCGAATATGGTAGTTGTCCTGCTAAAATCTGATTACCTGAACTGGTGCTGGTAACTAGAACGAAGCTCAAGTTACAATTCAAACACAAATCAATCGGCCACCAGAGTGAGCTGATCGCATGCTAAATCTGTTAACACCGGGTTAGCCTTCAATTGTCAATTGTTGCAAGCCTCTCGCCGCCCCCTTACAACCCAAATCCAAGCTCACAATCATGGTTAAGTCAGTTATATGGATCGTATATGAGGCGACACTACTTAGGTCCAAGCAAACATCAGTTGGCTACCATTCGGAAAGCGCTAAAATCGTCGATCGAAACAACACGCAAATTGGATTAAGTTAAGTTACGCTAGCACGACGAGTGGCGCCATCGATCCGGTTAGTTGGTTCACCTTGGCATCAGAGTGCCGACAGGTGGATGGAGGGAAAAACAAGCAATAGCGATAGCCTCTAACTCCCTCACTCGAGCGCTAAGTCGCGCAATCTGCACACAAAAACTCATTAACGAGCCGCGCACCTGTTGAGTTGATCCGGCCCAAGGGCCCATGTGAACGATCTGAGAGATCAAGGGAGAGTTAGTTTGATCATAGATCACATAATCCAGCTTCGAATTGGAGCCAGCAGTAGTTGTGCAGGCTAAGAGCAAACAAACAATCGCGACTAAATTGACCGCCAAGCAACGCTCGCTTTCTATTAAACGAGTCGATCAGTTGGGCGAGTCTCTGAATTATAAATAACAACCGGCTACTTTCGGCTACACACTCATCAAACTCATGCTTTTTTGGTTCATTTTATTACCTACGGCTGTCCGATCCACCCAAACGCCGGCCAGGTAGAGAATTTCAGCTTCGTTAATCCAACTTGTAGCCACTGGTATGAGGGAGTCGAGTCAAGTTCGAAAATAACGTCTGGCTAACCGCCGAAAGCCAGGGGCACCAGTTGGTTATCCTAAGCTTGAATGGGAGGGACAGTAGGCAGTAAAGGTGGGTGCGATGATGCTTGCGGGCAGCAAAGTTCCATCAAGGACTCTGCCGTGTATCCTCTCTTCTTCTCTTCTTCTTTTTCTTCATCTTCATATGAATAAAAACGTTCCTGCCGCGAACATTTTTAGGGGCGGCGTAGCCAAACTCAAGGCGCATCATCCCCCCTCTGCGGGAAAGGAGAGTCGGTACCAAGACTGGGGACAGGGCGCCCTTTCCGCCCGACCAAAAGCGGGACAGAAATACCAGAGGGCCGCCCCATCAGAAGAGTTCCACGCGAGCGGAGCCGCTGGCAGACCGGCTAGTGGAATATATAGCTTGAGCGAGCGAAGGCTAATAAACCGCTCTGCCATGCACTGATGAGCAGAGCGCTAGGCCGCGCAGATTTTCGCAAAAAAAATTGCATCCACTGTAATCGATGTAACCGAAAATTCAGCCACTGATAAGAGTTCAGTCCATCATTATATTGACAACCAATTCAAAGTTGTGAAAATGAAACCCAATTTACTTGTCTCATACCTCAAGAAACGTACCAAATCTAAAACCAATGAGCAGTGCCAGTCATGTAGGAGCCATGTAGACTTTATCCCGCCGCCGTCCACTCTCTATGCATTTCATCCTCCCAACCCCACCGTTCATCCTCACCAGCAACCGCAGCACCATCTCCAGCCTCATCAGCACACCCAGGCCCAGCTCCAACCTTATCCGGCTCAGGTGTATCAGCCGCAGGCTATCCAGTTGCCTTTGTCACCCTGCCCTCATCAGTGTTTACCGCAACATCATATCATCCACTCACCCCAGCAGACTGTTGCTTGTTCGATTCAAGGTCAGTTCAGAGGTGGTAGCCTAGAGTCTAGGACAAATGATGGTGGAGTAGGATTGACAAATGGTCAACTGCAAACCGTATCTAGTAGCAGTATAACTCTGCCATCTTACCAGAGCTCTCAAATTCAAGCCATCAGCAACCAATCGCCAAAATGTGCGGACAATCCCTATTACAGTAATCAGATGGCCTCTCAGATCCTCCAACGGCAACAAGTTCAACAGCACCAGCAACAACTTCAACAACAACTCCAGCAACAGATGGAGGATCAAAGACAAAAGGAGCAACGACAGCAGCAGCAACAGCTACAGTCTCAGTATAGGCAGCAGCAGCTTGAGTTCCAGCATCAGTCTCTAGAGCAGCAAGACTACCAGAATAATGGAATTGTTGAGGAAGTGACAACCAAAGACCTATCCTTAGAAGTTCTGTGCCATATACACGAGCGAAGTATGGAAGACCTCTCAAAGCTCGCAAGTCTCCTCAAGGAGGACATAAGTAAACTGAATGAAGAGTTGGCCATAATTCGTAATGATACTCCTGTTTATAGCGTAAACGAAATCAAGATTTGATCCAGCCCCTAAATGTCACCTCGTTAAAGATCGATATTTCGTTGGGGGAGCTCAGGTTAATGCTGCTCGCTCGTCAACCCGAACATCTTCCAATAAACCACCTTCATAAGTCGTAGAGCAGATATTCCAGGTCTCCGCTGCCTAAAGGGTCGTTCCCGTGGATCGGAAGTCAGCCCGGTCCCGATCATAAGCAATCTCGAGCGGCTAACGAGCTAGCATACATATCTCCATTGAGAACAGATCCACGTCATCTGTCAACAAAACTTGGTAAACCAATTCCTCTAGGAACTCTCAACATGGATAGTGAAAACCTTCAAAACAATATTGTGAAATCAATACAGTCTACGA
>Ga0209372_1000206_pt1 | contig 41670 bp, 32 predicted proteins | sample AgamicAtPe_FD_187170 | JGI IMG/M metagenome (GOLD analysis project Ga0209372, IMG submission 187170) | Agave microbial communities from Guanajuato, Mexico - At.P.e (SPAdes) (version 2) | ecosystem: Host-associated > Plants > Phyllosphere > Phylloplane/Leaf | place: Guanajuato, Mexico | collected... | reverse complement strand
GGGCGGCAGCGGCAGCGGCGGAGAGAGATGCAGATTTGGAGGCGAGATAATCGGTCACAGGCAAACTGGAGCAAGTCGCAAACTGGAGCTGCCGGCGAGCAGGAGATCGAGCGGCAGCAACAACAACTACTACAACAACAACAACAACAACAAGTGGCCGACAAGGAACCTGAAACGGATGATGATTGATTAACTGGCCGGCCTATCGATGGCTGCGATCTGCTTTTCCGAAGCACTGCCATGAGCGCGTCGCCAGATGGCGCCAGCGGCGGGCGTGCGCTGCCCACGCAGAGGGGCGGGCGCTTTTTGTGCGCGTTGGCGGCGCTCGTTTTGTTTCACTCAGCTCGTCCTTCCGTTTTGTTTCTCGCTTCCCCCCCCCCCACTCGCCTCCCCCACTCTGCCTCGTTTGAGCGAGCCGGCGGCGATCTTATCTCGGGCGGCCCTCCGCCTAGCCCAAATCCGGCTCGCTATCGGCGTCGCGCATCTTGTCGCCGCCGCCTCGAGTGACACCGGCGCCGCCTATAAGCGCGCCGACTCCTCCGCGGGCCCCTATAAGTGTTCGCGTGCGGCCGCGAGGGGCGCAACTGGAGCCGCTTTGTCCACTCGAAGCGGCGGCCAGAGTCAAAGTAAGAGTCGCAGTCGCAGCCGAGAGTTTGCCTGGCCGAGCGAAAGTTGCATAATTGCAAGCTGCTCGCAGGCCATGATCAATAATAATCAATTAGAGGGGCGCGCTGAGAGCGGATCCCGAGGCAAACTTATCACTGGCCCTCGCAGCGGAGGCGCAACGAGCGCTTTGATCGGGGGCTCGCCGGCCGGCCGGCAAACAAGTGGCCGGCCGGCCGGCCCGCGCTCAAGGCCGAGCGACAAACTATATGGATGCTGTAATATGATAATTAGGCCCCGAGAAGCCGGCGAGAGACGACAGGGGCGCAATTAGCATTATCTGGCCGCATCTGCGCCGCCCGCTCGCATGGGAACTGGCGGCCGCGCAACAGGCCACTCTGCTTCGCCTCACTTTAGGCCACCACTTTTGGCCTAAAATTGGCGAGCCAGCGCGGCCGAGCGGAGAAGCGCAGATTTGGGCGAGCTGAGAGGAGAGCGGCGCAGAGACAGCGGACGGCAGAGATTAGGCTGCGAGGAGAGGCGGCCGCTGGGAGGCGCCAATATTTTCTTGCACAGAGTGGCCGCCAAGGCCAGGCCTTTGGCGGCCGCCGTTGCGTCTCCGCGGCCTGGCTGCCATTTGCATGGGCGGCCGCCTTTGCTCTTGTCTCAGCTTCAGCTTTTGCCCTTGCCTCTGCCTCTGCCTCTGCTCTTGCCTCTGCCCTCGCTTTCGGCTTGCCTTGCCTCGCCTCGCCTCGCTCAAGCAACGCGCCTTTTCCAATGGCCAAGGCTAATGGGCAACGAGCGCTGGACAAATTCAATTCTTTGTGCCCAGTTAATTTACATTCCAGCCGACGTGGCCAATCGACTTGTTTCAAGTGGAACCTGGACTCGGCTGAACTCTGGCGGCGCAAGCGCCCGCCCCGCTCTGAGCGCCCGGGCGGCCGCGCTTGCGGCGCCTCCACGCTCCTCGCCGTCCGCGGCCCGCGGCGGCCGGCTGGGCGTGGCGGCGGGCGGTCGCGGCGGCCGCAACCGCTCGGCGCCGCTGGGGAGGCTCGAACATGGAAACAATATTTCTACCTACTGGCGCTTAATTACCGATTCGCCGAAGAGCAAGATTTAATTTGCAACGGCGGCCATCAGCTGGTCCTGCTGGCCGGCCGAGTCTGCAGGACAAAGCGCGCAGAGGAGAGCAGAGCGGAGCAGGTAAATAAACAAATTGACTTGGGCGGAGGAGGCGCACGCAAGTTTGCTTTCGAAGTGACTTGGAAGTCTGCAAGAATGCGGCCCTGCCCGCGCAAAAGCCCGGACAAGCGGCGACTGGCAACAACAAGTTGCGCGGCCAAATATGACGATTATCGCGCGGCGCCACCATTAGTCGTCCGCTGGGCCAAGAATGTCCAGCTTGGCGGCCGCGCTGACCGGGCCGGCGCGTCGGCCGCCATTGTTGCGGGCCCCGGCGAGCGGGCCGGCCGCGCGCACAGGTGAAAGTGTCACCCAGCTCGCGGGCCGCCGCGCCCTTGGTTGCGCGCCGGCCGCGCGGGGGCGCTCGCGTCGCCGCCAGAGCAGCAGCAGCGGCGGCGGCGGCGGCGGCAGCGGCCAACTGGCGCCACTTCCGAGCGCTTCGAGGAAAACAAAACGGCGCTTCAATTTGGATTCAGTGTCAGCTGGCGCCGACTTGCACGTTTAGCTCATCGTTAACTAAGCTAATGTCACGATCTGCGTGAATCTGTGCGCCCCCGGCCGACTTGTTGCAGCCGGCTCTCAGTCGTCGCCATTGGCGCTGCGTCGCGTTCGCGCGCCGGCCGGCGATATGATTCTGCCGGCGGCCAGTTTAAATGTTGCGTGCATTTAAAGCGGCCGCTCGCAGCAGTCAGGTGCACGACTTTTCCTCCTCCTCCTCCTCCTCCAGTGGCGGCAGTGCTCGCCGGCTCCTCTCAGCGCCGCCGAGGACCACAGCAGCCGCCGCCGCCGTTGCAGCCACTGGGAGCCCACTCGGCCACTCTGCGGCCGTTCGTGTTGCGCCGCGGCCAATTTGCACCGGAGCCGGATTCTGGGGGCCGATAATTGCGCGGCGCCGGCACAGGTGCGTGGCGGCGGCGGCCCGAGTTGGCGCAAATGTGTCATTTGTCAAGCGAGCGGGCGGGCGGGTCGCTGGCGCTGCGAGCTCGGGCCGGCGGAGTGCGAGCGCGCTGCCTTGCGCGTGGGCTGGCCGCGCTCACGAGGCCTCAGCTCGGCCTCCATCCGAGCAGCGCCGCCAACCTCCACGCCTCTGCGCTGACCCACGCAACTGGCCGGCCAAACAAACAAGCCAGCTGCTCTGTGTGGGCGAGCGCGAAACAATGCAACTCGGCCGAGGAGCGGCCAAGTTCGGCCAGGTTGGGCAGGAGGAGGAGGAGGCGGCGGCTGCGGCGAGGAGAAGACCTGTGCGCCGGGTAAGCCACTTCCGAGGGCAGCGCTTGAACTTGGCCCGGGGGTTTGGCCGGCTCCAGCGGCTCCGCTGGCTCTGCATGGCATGGATGCGGCCAATGTGGGCCGATCGGCGCGCAGATTGGCCGCCACAATGGACACGCAGGCCGCTCATAATCGTCACGATGTCAAACGGGCTCGCCGGTGTCGCCGCTCCGGGCGCATTGTTGGCCGCTCGGCCCGCCGAGTGGCAGCGGCTGCGGCCGTCGCAGTTGGAGCTGAAGCTGGAGTTGGAGTTGGAGCTGGAGCTGGAGCTGGAGTTTGAGCTTGAGCCGGTGTCAGTGTCAGTTGAAGCGGCAGTTTGTGTTGCAAGCGCAGCTCGCCCTCTTGGACACGGAGAGACGAAGCAAGGCTCAGCTCCGCCAAGCTCGGCTCGGCTGGCTTAGGAGCAGAGGAGCAGCTGCGACCGATGACATTGAGTGGCCGCGAACAAAAAGGATTCTCCCTCTCAAGCTCGGCTCAATTGGCCTCCCCAACAACGGAGCGGCCGGCCAGTGTGAGAGAGCGACACTGGCGCTCGTTGTCGCCGCTTCCATTGGCCGGGCCAATAATGTCAGCCGCGCAGGTGCTTCTCTCGGCCAGACATTATCTGCGGTCATTATCCGGCTTCTTCGTGATGGATCCACTCGCTGGGCTCGGCCGCCGGCGTCTCTCTCTCTGCCTCGCTCGCTCGCTCGCTCCTCGAGGGCGAGCTCGTCCCTCTCGGCCCGCTCCCAGGCGAGCGGCCGAGTCCGGCTTGCTCGCGCCCCAACCAAGGCGGCCGCTTCGAGTCTGAATGCAGACCTGCACCTGTGGCCCGCTCGCTCCCGCTTCTGCTTCGGCCTCCGCATCTGCGTCCATGCCCAAGTCCGTGCCTGTGTCTGTGTCTGTGTCTGTGTCTGTGTCTGTGTCGCCAAGCCGAGCCAAGCAAAGCCGAGCTGAGCCAAAGCGGACGGGACCAAGGCAAAGCTCGGCGAGCGCGCGATAAATTGGGAGTGAATTTGTTGTTGCACTTGTCGGCCGGCTTGCGCCCGAGTCGAGTTGGCCCTGTTGACTCTTCTAATGCTCATTTCGTGCTAGCCGCTCGCCGCGCTCAGTCCACCTGAGCCGGCCGCTCCAGTTGCGCGCCCGCCCGCTCGGCTCATCACGCGCGACATGGCCGATTGTGTCGCCGCCGCCGCCGCCGCTGCGGTCGCACGGTGGAGCCACCGCAACAATTGCATAACAAAGTCGCCTTTGCCGTCCCTCGCGCGCCCATTGTTTCCTAAGCCGGCCTGCGACAAAAGGCGCCGCTCCATTCATCATGTCGCCCGCCGCTCGGCCATCCATCCGCGCCGACAGGTGAGCGGCCGGCTGGCCAACCGAGCGGAGAGGCGCGAGTTACCTGTCGCCGCGAGCGCGCTCGCTAATCCGCTTGGCCGGGCTGCTCGGGCTCAAGCAACAGGCAGCCGGCTAAGCGGCGGCCGCGGCGGCTGCGGCGGCTGCAGGAGCGGCAGGAGCAGCAGCGGCAGCCTTAAGAGTCGCCCCGAGAGGAGAACCAGAACCCAAACCAGGAGCGAGGCCAGAACCAGGGGAAGCCAGAGCGCAGGCTGGCGGGCCGAGAGTTGTGCACGAGCGGCCGGCCAGAAACAATATGATTTATAATGGGCCGAGCGAGCTGCCCGGCGGCTTAATTGGCGCCAGACGCCAGTTGGCCGCATCCGCAAACTTGCTGTTGCTCTATAAATTATGGGCCGGAGTTGGCGGTGAATTATGCGCCCGGCGGCGGGCAACCGGCTTCAGTTGGCCAAGCGGCTCCAATGGCGGCAGTGGCGGCGGCGGCGGCGGCGGCGGCAACAGTTTGCTCAATGGGCCTGCGAGCAGCGGGCGCCAACCGCCGACTGCGCGCGCCGACGAGGGGCGCATGGGCCGCGCTTCCGGCGGCGGCCAGGTGGCGCCAGTGGGCGCGGGCCCGCGCAAAGGGTTCCCCTTCCGCGCTCGCTCTCGTTGGGCGCGAACATGATCTGGCTGAGTTGCGGGCTCTTTATCGAGCGCGACGCTGCTGCTTTGATCTCGCTGTCGACAAGTAGCGAGCTCGCGCTTGCTCGCCCCGCCCGGCTTCAAGCAAGGCGAGCGGCGCGACGGCGGACAGTGCAAAGTGTGGAGGGCTTAAAGCACAAACTAGCCAACCAGTTTGAGCGGCCACATTTGTTGCCATTTGAGTTGTTGTTTTAGGCTATTTTTGTGTTGTTGTTGTTATTATTATCGAGCGTAGAGATGATCAATCAATTTTTGGCCCGAAAAGCGAGCTGGCCGGCCGGATTCGAGCGAGCGAGCGCGAGGCCAATAAAGCGGCCCTGCGCGCGCGCTCTTGGCGGCAAATTATGCCTCTGCGCAAGTTGGGCCAGAGCAGCGAGCGGAGTGCAGCTCTCGCAGCCAGTTGCGTAAACAAAGGGCCGCGCGCATGCAGAGCGTCAAGCGAGCCTGCGCGCGGCCCACAGTGAGAGGCCCCAAAGGGAGGCCGTGAGGCAGCGCAGGCGAGGGGCGGCCGACGAGCGCTTGCGGCTGCACCTGCGCCGCCAAGCGGCTAGTGTCAACTGTCGGCGCATCTCGGCCGAGCGAGGAATTTGCGCATTGTTCTCGCCGCCGCCGCCGCCGCTTTTAGGGGAGGAGGAGAGTTGAAAAGAGGCGAGGCGAGGAGAGGAGAGCGCAAATTGCAGCCAGGTAAGTGGGTCCGCGGGCGGCGCCACTTAAGCAAAGGCGCGCGCTCGGCTCACTTGACAAGCGAGCGTTCGAGTGTCCACTTGTTGGCTGGCTCGCTCGGATTCCCATTGATCTGCATGCCAAATGGAGCCTTTGTCGTGCTCGTTTTGTCGCTTGAGCTTGCGCCTGGGCCGCCGCTTGTCGGCTCCAATCCAGTCTGAGCTGCGCCGCCGCTGCTGTTGCTGTTGCTGCGGCGGCCACGCTGGGAGCCAAGTGGAGCGCGCAAAACTGGGCCGACTAAGTGGCGGCTAAACTCGATTTAGGCGCCGGCTTGCGAGCGGCGGGCGGGCGGCGGGCCGGGTGGGCGGCGCCCGAGCCCGAGTTGTGTCCCGGGGTGGAAATGGGACGAGATTAACTCGATTAGATGGGCCGGCCCGTGTCGCCTCTGCGGCCGCGGCTGCTGCTGCTGCCGTCGCCGCCGCAGCCGCCGCCGAGGCCACTGTGGCGGCGCCATTGTCTCGGCCGGGCGCGCGCTCTCCAGCCGAGGGCGCAACCCTCGCCCGGTTGCGTGAACAGCGGGCCGCTGGAGTGGCCGCCTCAGCTGCAGCTGCAACTGCAGCCGCGGCCGCAGGGGCCACTTGTTGGCCGCTGTGGAAACGCAAATTTCAAATCGATTCAACGCACATTGACATCCATCAAGCGGCGGCCAGCGAGCGGCCTACCTGGCGCTCGGCTCCACTCGAGCTCGCGCGGCTAAATCATCAATAATTCTCATAATTCTCGCCGCGGCCGCAGCAGCAACCTGGTCGCGGCTCGCAGGCGGCCGCACGCCAAAGCGGCGCCAAGTGGCCGCGCGACCCAACGCCACTTGAGCGGCCAAATGGACTCGATTCAAAAAACTATAATTGTCCACCTGCTGCTTCTGGCCGCGCGGCTCCACTTGCGGCTGCACTGGCCGCTGCGGCTGCGGCTGCTGCTGCTGCTGCGACTGGGAGGCGCGCTGAGGCCACTCGGCAACACTGCAAGGTTGATGACGATTCTTTACTGTTTCAATTGAAGACTCTTTGTGCGCCGGCGGTTAGATTGTGCCAGCTCGGCGCAGAGAAGGACAGGATTGTCAGTTGGCATTCAAAGTGGAATCAGCGAGCGGCCTGGCTGCCGGCTGCTCGCTGCAGCCAGCCGCCGACTGCTGGCTCCGGGCCGATCGATCTTCTGCGCTCAAGTTCATTCACAAGGCGGCGGCTGCGGCTGCGGCGGCGGCAGCAACAACTCGAGTTGAGAGCGCGGCGAGCAACAAGGACTCGTTTGGGGCTGAAGTCGGATGCTCGCGAGCGAGCGGAACCGCCCAGACGGGTCGGCCGAGCTGCAGTGGCGCCGCCGCCGCCGCCGCCGCCGATCGATCGGCCAAGCGGGCGAGCGACAAATGCGACTCGCTGGCGGCGGCCGGCAGCGGAGGGGGCGGCAAAGTTTACCTTAAAACTGGCTAACTAGGCTCAGCAAGCTCGCTGATAGATCACTCGTTTAATTTTTCCAATTCTAGAATGAACTGGCAGCCTCTTCTCTCGTCGCAGGAGCGGGCTATTGGTGGCCTCTGCCGCCTTAGCGCGCCTTAGCAAGCGTAGGTGAGTCACAAACTAAAACATAATACAAACGGATGGATATGCGAGCTCGGCCGGCCTGCAGCCTGACAGGCCGGCCGGCTTGCTCGCTGGCTGGCTGGCGAGAGGGCGCTCGCGCTCGCCCCTGCTGGCGGCGCCCCCGCCGCTGCCGCCCCCTGCGCGCAACCCGCGACACTGACGCCCCCCGCGCGCTCGGCCGCCGCCAAGTGTCGCGCGCGGCCGCTAGCGCGCAGGCGCCGACAACGAGCGGAGGGGGCGGCGACGCGAACAAACGTCGCACTCGCGATAGGTTGGCCCGCTTGTCTTGGCGCAAGTCGCGCAGATTGCGCCGAAGCCGGCGCTCCAGTGCGACGTCGCCAGAATCGTCGTCGTCGTCGTCGTCGTCTGCCTGTGTGCGCTGATCTGGCGTCGCCGCTTGGCCCGCCGATCGTGGTCGTGGTCGTCGCCGTCGTCGTCTGCATCGTCAACGCTGTGTGTGTGTATGTGAGTGAGTGTGCGTGCGTGTGTCTGTCTGTCTGTCTGTGTGACTTCGTGTTTTGTGCCAGGCGCAGCGGCAGCATCGTCGCCATCGTCGTCGTCGTCCTCGTCGTCGTCGTCGTCGCCATTGGTGTCGGTGTTGCTGATGATGAAGTCAGCGCTGTCGTCGTGGTCGTCGCCTCAGTGGTCGTCGTATTCTGTTTCAGTTCAAATTTGTGTGCGCGCGCGACACGAAGACGGAGAGCGAGACTTTTGCGAGACGAGCGCCAGCAGACACTCGCTTGCGGGCAAAGGCAGCAACGACACATTATAGAATATCATAAAGTCGCGCACACGCACACGCACACAAGCAGAGCGAGAGAGAGAGAGAGAAGAGAGAAGAGAATAGGACAGAAGTGGGAGCGATACGCTTGCAAGCTGAACTGAGCGCGCAGGGACGCAGAAGCAAAACGACAGGAAAAAGGGCAAGCAAAACTCAGGCAAGTTTCGTCCACAGCAAACGCGCGCGCACACGCCCGTTGTTCAGTTTTAGCGACAAAGTTTGCGCGCAAGTGACACTGCAGCCAGATCTATAGCAAGGAGAGATTTGCCAACTTATAGGTGCCAAATAGGGCGCAGTGCGTGGCGGCGCCCAGATTGTGGACAGTGGAGGCCGACAGCTGAGGCCAGCCCAAAGAGGACTAGAGAGCCGTTGGATTAGATTCAAGGGGTGGCGAGAGGAAAGGCGGCCGAGCTTTGTTGCGAGCAGTTGGCCAGCCAAGATGAACATCAAGATGGAGCTGGACGAGCATCATCATCACCATCACCATCATGCACACCAGATGGACGACCTGCTGCTAAGCCAAATGACAAACGGGGCCAACAGTATGCAGGAGGAGGATGAGGAGCAGGAGGATGAGGAACAGGAGCATGAGTTAGACTTGGACCTGAACGGCCAGGAGGAAGAGCAAGAGGATGAGCTTGGCCTTGACACTAGCACAATGGACAGCGGACATAGCAATCCAGCGAGCGGCTCGGCTTGCGGCAAGCGCTTGCACACGAATATCCTCAATCAACTAACGACAAATCCAACCACCGGAAAGAAGCGAGTCAAATGCAACGTTTGCCTCAAGACATTCTGTGATAAAGGCGCGCTTAAGATCCATTTCAGTGCTGTTCATTTGCGCGAGATGCACAAGTGCACAGTTAGTGGTTGCAACATGGTTTTTAGCTCGCGCCGTTCGAGAAATCGTCACTCATCAAATCCAAACCCAAAGTTGCACACACCAAACGCGCGAAGAAAGTTCAACCCCCACGACGGGCGCACGGCAAACCCATTTCCGCCGCACATCTTCGAGCACCATCGCGACGTTGAGTCGCTGGCCCAGGCAACGGCGCAACAGATGCAGATGCTCAACTTGACCCCATCTGCACTGGCCGCCGCAGCAGCAGCCGCAGCGGCCGCCGCAAACCAGGGCGCCGGCGGCCAGCACCACCAGCTCGAGCAGCAGCCGCAGCAGCCGCAGCAGCAGCAGCAAGGGAAGGCCGCAAACCTGGCCCAGCACCAGCAAACAACCGCCTGCTCCTCCCTGACCAGCACCCCAAGCAACCTGTCCGGCCTCGCGCTGCCGCTGAACCTAAACGGGCGCCGCGACTCGGCCTCCTCCTCCTCCTCCAACTCCTCCTCCTCATCCTCCTCCTCATCCTCGTCGTCCTCATCCTCCTCCTCCACTTCCGCCTCCTCGAACTCGAGCGCGGCCTCATCTGCGCGCTCTGCAGCCGCCTCGGCCGGTTCAGCGGCCCAACGCTCGCCCGCAAACCTGGCCCACTCGGCCGCCTCCTCGCCGGGCCGCTCAAACGCAACCTCGCCGCCAAACAGACTCCACCAGCACCAGCACCTCCACCAGCACCAACTCCACCACCACCACCACCACCAGAGCCAGCAGCAGGCTAACCGGCACGGCGCAAACCTCCAGCTGGGCCTCCACCAGCAGCAGTTGGCGCAAGTGGCCGGCTCGGCGCCAAACTCGCCAGCCGCCGACCCATGCAACCTATCGCGCAACTCGCCAAACTCCTCAGACTCCTCCAAGTGCTCCTCGCCGCCGCCCTCAAGCCGCCACTCGCGGCGAAACACTAAACTGTCCAGCGGCGGCAAATTGGCCCACTCACTACAAGTGAGCCCCTCCGCGGGAACCACGAGCGCCGCCGCCAGACTGGCCCCAAACCCGCTCGCCTGCGCGCAAAGCTCACTCGGCCAACAGCAACCAACCAACCAGCACCTCCGACTTCCGCTGGCCGCAAGCCTAAGCCAGGCGACGCTGGCCGGCGGACACCCGGGCAGCGCGGCCATGGCCGCCAGCCTAGCCCAGCTGCAGCAGCTCCACCAGCTTCACTCGCTGCACGGCCAACTTGGCCAGCCACTCTTGCCAAGCCAAAGCCTCGAGCAACTCCAGCAGCAGCTCAACCTGCACCAGTCGGCCGCAGCCTGCGCGTCGCCCCAGCAGCAAGTGCCAACTTCCGCCGGCCAGCAGCAGCGGCCGAGTCAGCTCCTCCAGCAGCGCCACTCGCACCACCCGCACCTCCAGCAGCAGCAGCAACAAGGTCAGCAGCAGCAGCAGCAGCAGCAAGCCGCCGAGCTGGTCAGCTCGCTCAGCGCGCTCACTGCAGCAATGGCGAGCGGCGCGCTGCCGGCCTGCGCGGCGCCCGACCAGTTCGGTGGGGCCGCCGCCGCCGCGGGTTTGCTGCCGGCGCTCACTGCGGCGCTCGCAATGGGCCAGCAGCTCCAGCAGCAACAGCAGCAGCAGCAACAGCAACAGCAACAACAACAACAACAGCAACAGCAACAGAGCCAGCAACTAGCACAACTCCAGCAGCAGTTGATGCAACAGCAGCAGCAGGAGAGCCTCGTGGGCTCGCTGCTGCCCGCGCTGGCCGGCGGGGGCGGCCAGGCAAACCCGCCGTTGGGCGGCCTTTTGAACGAGCTCTCGCTCCTGCTCATGCTGATCGGCGGCCGCCAGGCGAACCAGCCGGGCGCAAACTGAACCGAGCCGAGCTGCGCCGCGCAAACCTGAGCCAAGGAGGCCGATGAGCGATGGGGCGGCCGCAAAGAAACAGGTGAACAGGCGGACAACAGTTGGCCGGCAGAGTGGCGCCCGCGACGACTAGTTAACAGGCTGGCACATTTTTGCCGGCTCCCATTCATGTAAACACATAATGAAATGAAACGAAATGAAAGATTCGAGTATAAATTATACACACAAACACAAACACACACACACACAAGCGCACTCACACTCACACTCGCTCGCTCAACACGCAGGCCAATCAGCACCTATATTTGCGGATCGAGCTGAATCGTTTGTTGCGGTTGCAGTGGCAACGTTGGCCAATCAGCCTGCCTCCAGTGGCCGGCTCCTTGGCGGCAATAATTGACTTAGATTGGCTTCGCGGCTTCGAGCGCGAATTAGCTTGCCGATGAATGGCTTGCGTGCTCTATTATTGAGCAAACAAGCAACCTTTGCCTCCTCCTCTCGGCTCCATTTGACTCGACCCGACCCGACCCGACTCGACTCAGCTCGGCTCGGCTCGGCTCGGCCAGACTCGGCTCAGCCCGACTGTTGGCGCTCGCTCGCCGGATCAAATGGGCCAGCGGGCAGGATCAAAAGGTGGGCGCCCCTCTCGCTCTCAGTGGGCCCGCTCATGGCCCTCCACTCGCAACTCCCAACTCTTGGCTGGCGGCTCTCGGCTCTCGGCTGCTCAAGGCGCCGGCCGCCTGGCCAAAGGTTAGCTAGTCAATCACACTGGCCGGCCAAAGTTTAATTTCATTCCTTTGTCCGCCGTTCTCGGCCCTTGGGCTCAGTTGGCTGGCTCGGCGAGCGGCCGCTCGCTCGGCCATTGCAATGGCCGCCGCAGCCGCAGCCGCAGCAGCCGCCGCCTCCGAGCATTGACATTAACTGGCTCACACGAGAGGCCGGCCGCTCGGAGAGGCGCAACAGCGGCCGGCGCCATTTGGCAAACAATAAAAGCGCCGGCTGGCGCAAGTGGCCACTCGCTCAAACATCCTTCAGTTGACATTTATTATCATTGGCTCTGCCCCTCCGCTTTGGCCGGCCGCTCTGGTTGCGCCTCTGCAGGCCGCTTGCCTGTTGCGGCCAACTCGGCCCGCTGTAAGCTGATCGGGCCCAAACTCGATCAATTGGGCCGTGTGTGTCCACTTGCGAGTTGAGTTCCAATTTGTTTATCTCGCTCACACAATCGGACGAGAGGAGTGATTTTTATCACTTGACTCGCCTTCCAGGCTTCCACTTGCGGCGGCAGCGGCGGCGCCGCCAAAACTGTTGCCTGCGCCACTACGACCATCTCGGCGCTCATAAAGAGGCTTGAGCGGCGCGCTTGTGGGCATAAAACAGGAGGAGACAAAACGGCGGCCTCGCGCGCCCAGTTATTCGGCGCGGCGCGGCGCTCGCGAGCTCGGGGCCTCAGCGTGAGAACGCGTGATCGACGCGCGGGCCGCAGCAAGGCGCTTGGGGCGCCAGCGGGGCGGCGGCGGCGGCAGCGGCGAGGCCCGCGGAGGCGCCCCCGAGCCGCGCTCAGGTAGCCGGCTGGGCGCGACACGCGCAACAGGTCTCCGCTCGGAGGCAGGGCGCTGCGCTGTGCTGGCCGGCCGAGGGTTGCCAGCTCAGGGCTCAGCGCCCAGGGCTCAGGGCTGAGCACTGAGAGCCGAGAGCTGAGGGCCAAGAGCAAGGCGATAAGAGAGGAGAGGAGAGGAGCGCTGAGCTGGCGCCAGTCAGCCAGCCAGTTGCTCTTGTCAGCCAGCTCGGCTCGGCTCGGCTAAAAGTGAGTTAGAGAGAAGCCATTCTATTCTGGGCAATCAGCTGGCGAGTCAATCAAAAGGGAAGCAAATCTGTCGCTCAAGCGAACGCGAGAGCTCGAGTGTTGTTTTGCCGCAAGCAAAGCCGCTCGCCTTTGCGCGCCTGTCTCGCTCCCTCCGCTCGTATAATTCAATTCAGCGCGCCAAACCAACCCAGCTCGCTTGGAGCCAGACGAGACGGCGAGCAACAAAAAGTCGCCAGCTCAAGGCTCTCTGGCCGCAAACTGGGGAGCGAGCGAGCGGGTTGCTTGCACGCACACAGCTCGCAACCCGAACAGCAAGCGAGCGAGCGAGCGAGCGACACAATGGGGGCTTATAGATGAATGGTTGTTATTTTAATGCTATTATGATAATGTCTTGCAATTCAAGTTTGTCCCTTTTGTTGTTGCTGTTTCAGTTTGCGTTCGCCCGACTTTGCGAGCCGCAGCGAGCGAGTTGGCCTTTGCGCTTCCAGCTCAGCCGCCGCGCGCACCTGTGTGCCAGCTGGCGGCGGCGCGCGCAACTGCGCCGCCGAGCGCCACTCTCGCGGCCGGCGCCGAGCGCGCGCACCACGCGCCCGCCCCACTCTATAAGAGTGTCCCCCGAAGTGTCACCGGCCGCCGCCTATAGGGCGCCGCCCGGCCGCCCGCAGGCAGGACACAATCGAGCCGATTGCGCCCCTCTCGCGGCTAATTGCGTGGCCGATCAATGAGGGACGCCCATTGTGTTTGGCGGCCGGCCAGCAAGGGCGACCCCAAGCGGCCGGGGAGACACTGAAGCCGGCTTGCTTGGCTCAGCTCTTCATGGTGCTCTCGTTGCGGTTTCCACGCTTGGAATAAAATACCTTTGTTGTGTTTATTGTTCAGGCCCAGCGAGCGGAGAGGAGAGGGAATTTGAATGCGCTAAATTGGAGTCGCCGGCGGGGCGGCCGAGCGCGCGATATGGCCGCCGCCGCCGCCGCCGCTGCTGCCAATCGCTCGGGGGCGGACCGAGCTGCCGAGGGGGCGCAAAGACAAAGAGACTCGAGAGGAGTCTCGGCCAGCGGACATGGACAATCGCAAAGCCCCAATCAAATCCGCCGCCTTCCAATCCCATCGCGCGCAAAAGCCAACGCAATTCAACAGTTTCAAACTTGACCATGTGAACCATTTATAATGTGATTATATTGCGTAATATGGGCTCGCATTGTATGCAAAGCTCGGCGTTCAGCCGACGGGCCAATCGGCGCGCTCGCTGCCGATGGCTTGCCGGCCATAAATCATGGCTAGGATCCTCAGGTGCGCGCCTCTCGCGGCTCCATGGCCGCCCGTCTATCTCTGTGTGTCTCTGTGTGTTCATTGGTGGCCGCTCGCTCGCTCGCTCGCCCTAATCCACCAAGGAATAGTCTCGAAGGCCGCAAATTTGCGTGCAAAACCAATGAATTGGGCCACAAAAATTTCCACTAAAACCAGCACAAGAGGATGCAGATTAAATAATACTAACCTGGCCGCAAGCGCATCCCTTGTCCCTTTGTCGTCCTCCTCCTCTCTTCTATTTCCTCTCCTCTTAGCTTTGCCATTTCTATTTCCATTTCCATTTCTATTTCCATTTCAAGTCCCTCTGGCCGCAGAGAAGAGCAGAGGCGAGCTGTGAGCAAACTGAAGCCTGGAGAGCATACAGTTGCGCGAGCTTCGCCGCCGCTCGTTCGGCCTAAATGGATCCAATCCAGCGGAGGGCAATCGGCTTTGATCGGGTCTCATCTGATCTGATCGGCTGCCTTTTGCCGGCTCATCTGCGCGGCTTTGGGATCAGGTGGGATGAAGGAGGAGGCAGGCAGGCAGGTCGCGCTCTTGAAGTGATGATACATTTGGCCGCACTTGGCCAGCGAGCGCATTGATCATACAAAGTCAACACTCAAGGCTCCCAGTTGGCCAGCTGTCGCCTCGCCTCAGTGCCAGCCATGGGGCCGAGCCAAGTCCAATCCAGTCTTGTCCAGTCGAGTCGAGTCGAGTAAAGTCTGTTGCAGTCAGCTCCAGTGCATTCCAGTGCGACGCATCCCCTCCCATTTGGCTCCCGCGGGCCGTCTTATTGCGCAGGTAAGCCGCTTGCAGCGTCCGAGCGGCCGGCCAATTATCAAGGAGGGCGCAAATGTTAAATGGCCAAGTTCATGATGATAATGGCGGGCAAGAATTATTATTGTCTTTTATCCCTCTCCCCTCGGCTCGCATGTCCTCTTTCGCGGCGCCGCCGAGCAAGAGCGCGCAACAGCAACACAAATACGTAACAACAACACATAACTTCATCTTACCTCTCCTCTCCCCTTCCCAATCCACTCGACTCTCCTCTCGCCCTTTTATTGCCCCGCGAGCAAGCCAAACTGCGGCCGCAATATACCATTAGAAAGCGTCTCAAGCGACCGCAATGGCCGCCATTCACCTGCGCTAGTGGCCGGCCAAGAGACAATCGCGTTCAATGCAAGCAAATCTGTTTCATTTACCACCAAAGCCAAACAAAATTACTCCAGCAAACGAACCAAACGCATAAATCTTTGTCCAAGAGTTAAGCGGCGAACGGGGTCATCACCTAGCATCAGTCCTAGTCGTCCCTTCTTGGTGCTATTTGGTTGACTCTCAGGAGAGCCGTGATGCCTTCCGGTATTCAATTTCAGATCAAGTCCCTCCACTAGGATGGTTGTTCAAACCTTAGCCTGAGCTCGCCCCTTGACACGGCTCCTTTTATTTATCATCGGCCGTATGAACGAAGTGTGAGCGAGCGTAAACAATATTGTACATGTACAGGTACTAAAGCCGCGTTGCCAATAGCTAACCAATACAACCAATGCCATCGCAATAGCTAACCAATGCAACAGCTAACTACTGCAATGGCTCCTCGAGTGGTTTATTTCGAAACGAGACATGCTCGCTATCAACCACTTGCGGCATTACATTACCGAGCTGGAGCCTACCGTCCAGAGACAAATTGTTCTTATCGATACCCTGCAAGGAAGCATCGAGGCTCCTGGGTCTTTTGTCTCCGCTATGCACATCACCCGCAAGGGAACTCCGAATTTCCAAGGGCTGGCTGCTGCCTCAACAGGTTTTGCCTACACGCGCTGGGGCGACCCAGCCGGCATCTTTCTGGTCATAATGGAAGGCAAATGTCGAGAGACTCTCATCGATGCCGATCTTGTCTGGCCGAACGGTCTTGTGGCCGACTGCTCGGGCAATCATCACTGTTGGACTGATGCGCGACTGAGCGAGTCGAGCTGGCCGCTCGCAAGCAGAGAGAGATCATCAAGGGGGCGGCAGCCAATCCGTTCAGCCTGTCCCTCATAGTGAACCGAATCTACTGGTCTGACCGGTCGGGCAATGATGCTAGAACTTGCGACAAGACTGTTGGCAGCAGTGAGAAGGTCATTGTGCGCGCTGAAAGTGTCTACGGCATCCGTATTTACCGTCCAACTATCTACGCAAAGTGGGCCCAACAAACTAGTCCCTGCTGGTCGAAGCGCCGCAGCCACCTATGCCCAGTGGCGACAACCCTAATCCCATCCAAGCTCGTGGACAGAATTCCTGGTTCAGTGAGCGCCAACTGCGCCTGTCCCGAATCGATGGCCCTCAGCATGGCCGACCGCCTTTCCTGTTACGATGTATGCCTCTCCCTCCAGCTGGCAAACGTACACAACCACGCTGCTCGGGTCTTTATCGACCGGATTGGTCTACATGCTGTTGAGAAGGTGATCTACTCGAGGGATCATGTGATCCACGATGCAGCCTCGGACTGGGCCAACTACCGGCTCTTCTTCTTTGGCGTAGCCAAAAGTTACATCCACGTTGTCAGCTTATCCCACAGAAGTGTCAGCATTGAGCAGTTGACGCCAACTGGCCATTAGGTTAGAGGACCTACGACCCAAAGGCGGGCAATTTGCATTGGTTGGACGCTGACGAGGCGCCCATGAATATGTGTCCGGTGAAAGGGTGCTTTGAGGTCTCATCGCTCCAGGCGCCGCCATCAACAAGCCTTGTGCTCGACTCGAGGAATCGGGCCTTCTATATTGCATTCCTTGGCCTCGAGCCAAGGATCATGCGCATCATCGGAGCATAGCGCCATCAAAGTCACCTTTTCTGTATAGATGATCACCATAGGAATTCAGGTATAACAGAGCTTTGCACAGTGCAGGCGAACCTGCATTGCGCAGGTTCAGCCCTTCAGCCTGCTGTAGCAAGTCTGTGTTTTCTCTATCTGCGACTTGGCTTCGGCGAGCCCTAAGCATGTTCGAGCTGGCTTCGTTTGGTGAATCTCGGCTCAGAATGACCAAATAAGATTTGAGGCGATAAACAAAATAGTTTATCCACATCGAAAGCCAAACAAGGTCTCCTTCTATCCATCCGATGAAAGCGAACTGCATTATTTCATCCAACTGCAAATAAGTTGTCACAAAAATCCCTTTCGGTGATAGAGAGAAGGCATGAGCACACGAGATCGCAACCTTGTTGGTCAGGCTGAGTTTTGGAGAAAGTCTTCTCGGATAGAGTTACCTAAAATATCTCTTAGTCCAAAGATACGAACGTGGTAGTTTCGATAAGAGGCACCCCTGAACTAAGGTAGCCGCTACTAGATTGCAAACTTGTGCGCACTTTCACCTTATTTCGAATAACGATACCTGTCTTGGGGGTAGTCGCCTACTTTGTGAGCCTTTCCAACTTTTGTGCGACGCTGTTTCGTGGTGTCACCGTCAAAGAGAACAATTCTGCCGCCTTCATAGCCTATTGCCATCAAGGTGATCAAATGATTGCACTCGCTGCAAGTTACAGGAGAAGGTTTCGTGAACCAACTGTTAGCACGGATTAACCTTATGCATGTGGGCTGATTGGAAGGAGAAAAAAGGACGCAACTGAGAATCGAACCCAGTCCAAGAAACCAAGAACGGATAGAATCCCCTCGGCTGCTATCATTTTTCGGCTTGTTGTTTAGCCAGCGGCCAGTGGATAGCAGACGGCAGGCAGCAAAGCGGCGCCACAAACAGCCCCCCGGATCCGATCCAAGCCAATCCCATTCACTCTAGTCGTGGCCCAGCAAACTGGGTTAAAGACAAACACCGCCCGCCCCTTCACCTTGTCCATAACAACGAGCGCCCGCAAAGCTACACTTGCAGCCTCAAATCTCTCGCCCAATCAAGCCAACAAGGCACATTATTCTCGATCCCCCCTCTCGCCTCCGCTTGCTCGCCCGCCAGCTTACGAAAGCCATTCAATTGCTAACTAGACACTGTGATTGTTATGGGCAATAAGGAATAACCTATCGCGCTCCAACCTGGTGTTCGTTAGGCCATTGAAATGCGACGTTAACGACATTATCATGCTCACCTTAAAATTTGCGAACGCAACTCGCTTGGCCATTTCTATTTGCCCCATTGGTTGCCTCTCAAATGGTCACTTTTACTCCCCTTCCGGCCCCGACAGCGCCTTGAGAGAGCTTTGGCCGCAGGCTCACAGATGGCGCCTCGGGCATCAGTTCAACAGTGCACAGCAGCCGCAGCGGGACCTCCCGCAAGCCCACCAGCGACCCCTGTCAGCCGCCTCGCTCACCACCAATGTCAGCCTTGGGCCCCGCTGAGGCGGCCAGATTTGGCTTGCTCAGCTTAAAGTTGTCCAGACAAGCGAGCTCCGAGCAGGTGCAATCCCAAGCTTGCGCGCACATTTCGGGCCTCGCGGGCGGAAGCCATGGAAGTGAGAAATTTCGGACGAAATTTGGCTTTAGCGCAGTTCAAGTTGGCCAGAAATTAGATATGTCCGCAAATTGAAGCGGATGGCCAAATCCAGCCCCACGCCAAAAGCCTCCCATGACCTTGGCTCCAATCTAACAACGCGCATCTCATCCATCCAATTGGATTTATGTTTCAGTTCGCTCGGCTTGACTTGCCGAGCGTTGAGGGACTGAAATTTAATGTCCTGAGTGCGGCGCCCTTTGCTTGACGCCGCGGCCGCCGCCACGGCCGACGGAAGTGGGCGGTCGAGCGTACCGCGCTTCCCCTTGACCATGGTAACGCGTTGTGGGCCTCTCAGCGCACAGGAGCATGCGAAGCCTTTGGCTCAAATCTCGCCGAGAGCACAATTTTGCTCCTTGTTTATCTACATGAGCTAAGCTCGTGTTTCTATTGCGTCCGCTTATCTTTGGCCCTCCGTTGGCTCTGCCCGCCAACATTATCGTCGCCGATCTCCGCCCCTATCAATGGCCTCCCGGCATCCGCAGCCAAATAAGAGCTGGAAAATATTGGACCAAGAGGAGGGTTCCATGTAGAGGAAGTGGGGAATATTTGGCGGCAAAATGATCGAGCTCATGGAAAACAACAACAAGCAGCTTGGGGACCAAATGGAGCCGCCGGCCCCCTTCGAGCTAGCGCGCTCAGGTAAAACCCAAGTGGCTCCAAGCGTGCAACTATCAAGCAGATTGAAGAGCATAGTGCAAACCCTCATTGCGAAGAAGAAAGGTGAGTCCGAGTGGCTTTGCAAGGCGAGCTTGCTCGTCTAGCCTGAAGCTGGCTGATAACCAGTTTTGGCGCCGAAATTCGAGAGGCTTGTTTGAGATAGCTCAAGTTTTGGGCTCCAGGAGGCTCGATGTAAGTGGGAGGAGCCAAGCGGAGAGTATCGTCTTTTGGCCGGCCAAGCTTCGTTGGCTTGTCTTTTGCCATAACAATCTTGGCGCAGACTGGCGCCCGTTATTGTTCTCGTCGTAGATTCAAGCCGTTTGACTGGATAATTTATGGCCAATGGCTCCTCGTGTGTAATCTCTTGCAACCATTTCATGTTTCGCCTTTGCGTTCGCCCCAAGACCGAGCAAATCTGAATCAAGCGCCGCCGCCGCCGCCGAGACTTGCAAAACAAGCCCAACCATTGAGAGTGTCACAAACTTGCGCCCACGAGCCAGCCGGCCTAGCTCGCCGCTCTAACCCATAATGATGCTCGCCGTCCCGTTTAGGCCTCATTGTCTCAGAGAGTTTGAGTTTTGGTTGGACAAACGAGCGAGCGAGACCAGCTCAACTAGCGGCCGCGCACAATCGACTGACCGTTGGGCTCATTGTGCGAGACGAAGCACAAAGATAAGACTGCGGATCAGCGATGAATGGCCGAGCGGGCGCATTCGTCATACGGCGCCACCACCAGCTGGTGGCTCGTGCTTGCACTATCCATCTACCCTTCCAGCCACCTGGCCGCTCAAACTTGGCAGGCTCCTTCCTCTAGACCCTCCGGAGTGAGGCAAACTGCGGGCCGCTTTAAATTGGATGGGCCAAAGATAAAGCCAACCCAACTCCTCTGGCGAGAGATCAAACGAAACAGCCGACGAGCAACACTGGCCTTGATGCAGCTGATAGGGTTGCGCTAGCTCCAAGTTTGGGTGACGCAAGTATATGTTGTGATGCCCAGTCTGGCCAAGGTTCGCTTTGACAGTGCGCGAAAGACGCTATGCAACCGCCGATGAGAACTAGGAGTCTCCTTGGTCGCGTATGCGAGCGAAAGTTGCGCGCGCTGTAGCAGCAGCGGCAGCGGCAGCGTTGGCAGCGGCGACTAAGGCAGCCCTGTGCAACCAGACAACTGGCGCCACCGTTGAGCAAGCTTAGTCCCATCATTAGCCTGGCTCGCCAAGAGTCGCCCGGATTGAGCCAGCAAATTCAGCCCTCTCAATAGATCAATGTGGCGCTCGAATTGAATCGGGCGCTCAGATGAGCTTTGTCGCGCCGAGCATTCGTTTATGTCACTCTGACTCTGTTTTGGCAAGCTACTTTTGGCGAGCGAGCGCGCGCGCGAGAGAGAGAGAGAGGAAGAGAAGCCAATCAAGTTTGTGCAGCTGTGAGAGCATGCGACTGCCAATGTAAACTAAGCGGACTTATCTCTGCAAGGCAAATTCAGCCTTGAATTCAACGTTAGAATGCAATCAACTGGCAAGGAAATGACCCGTGAGTGTTTAATTGGGAGCGAGCATCCAACCTTCGCTTGTTGCCCGCCAAGTTGGACTTTCCTCGACCAGTTTCAGCCAACTAAGATCCCCGATCTCAATCTAACCACCTGAAATATTCTACACTCTCTCCACTCTCGCGTAAACGCTTCAATCCAACATGGGGCCAGAGACCAAGCTGGACAACTTGGAGGCCATGATCAATGAGAACGCCATGAGGCTGTTGCAGCAGAAGGAGCTCATTTTCAAGCAAAACAACGGCCTCCAACTGGACCAACTATGCAAGAGCACCAAGTTCAGCCGACGAGAGCTCAAGTGGCTCTATTCTGGCTGGAAGGTTGCTTGCACGGACGGTTGCGGGGTCAGCGCTGACTCGCTCGGAAGTGGCGAGACCTACGGGTAAGTGTCAAGTCTTTGCAAATGCGCTATGCTAGCTAGCACACCTTTCTGGCCAGTCTATTGGCTTCGGTTTTTGTTCTGATTTAGCTTCTAGCTCATTGCTTACATCTGAGACTTCAGCTAGCAAGTTCGCTTCAAGTTAGTTAGACGAACAGAGAGCCGTCCAAATGATGCGAGGCTCAGCATTTGTTGTTTATCTCAGTCCAACTATACAAGCTTCGCCTAAGGCTTGTTTGTGAGATTAGAATAATTGCAGCTGATAGCGGTGCTTTGAGTAGCTTTGCGGCCGAAACTCTAATTGAAGCGATTAGAAGAGACTCACAAAAACACCTTCGCGTAAACCTGTCGTTTCGAAACACAAAATCTCGTAACCACCAAAATCGGTGGCCTGAAATTGGTGGGCAAAACAACAACTGTTGCAATCAATGTCGTTACCGTTCGGCCCATCGATGATACGACAAACACGCGAACATCGCATACCTGAACCTGTAACTCATAAGAACAAATCTTTTATCATCTGCCTATTACGGAATTATCAATGAGAACCAATTCCAACAGATCTACGCCCAGTTCTTTCCATATGGCGGTAAGTTTCACTATTGATGCCAACCAAGCGGAGGCCCAAAACTAGAGGACTAACCTCCTCACTGGTTGTGTTGGATGTGGCGAGACAGGCGACTGCAGCTACTATGCAAAGTATGTCTTCCACGCCATGTTTGGCGACACTCTAGTCAAGAACGGTGGCTTCATTACCTTTGGCGACTACGCGCACGCTCTATCAAATCTGCTCAGGGGTAGCATTGAGGAGAAGATCGACTTTGTGTTCAGACTCTATGATTTGAATGGCGACAATGTTCTCACTTTGGACGAGCTTTCGCGCATATTCTTTGCAGTCTATCGGCTTTTAGGCGACAATGTGAACCGAAGACACGATCAGCTAACCTATGAGGCACAAGCAGAGAAGTTGTACAGAAAAATTGATCTCAAACAAACCGGATGCGTCACCAAGGAAGAGTTTAGAGAATATTGTATAAGGGATTCAACCATTGTCGACACCATCAAAATGCTCGAAATGTCAATCAGCTCTAAAGCTTAAGATAGCCAAACTGTTGATGTTGTAATAAAGATGATTGTTTATTGCGACACATAGATTAATCTGTGATAAATCCATGTCTTCATGGGCGATTTTCCTCGATGAAGTGTTGTCATTATGTTTCTGTCACTGAAACCTCTATCACAATGATCATGGACCCACTGAGTAAGCATGTGTTTGCTTAGCAAAACGTTGAGCTTCAGCTTGGTTAATTTTCATCGGGATTTTTCTACTTTGTGGATGGAATTTCTCGTGATTTTTAATAAATAATATCCTAAAATCGTGAATGCTTGGTTACGTATAGCTAAAAAGAAATATCTTGATCAGGTTGAAGCGGCCACTTCATGTTGCACTTGGTTGCTGGCAGCCAGCACAGGCGTATTTACGGCAGGTACCTCGTCTGGTCCAGCGCCTACCATCAAGTCAGTTGGTTTAAAATCTTGCCCAGTCTTAGCCACAGATGAATCTAGTTCCTCTAGCCTAACGTCACATGGCTTGATCCAACCGCCGAATAGAGACTCCAACTCCTTTGCCACTGCAATTGTTAGACGGTCATTGAAAGCAGTCGCTGCTACCTGGATACCATAGGGAAGTCCCTCGTGGAGTCCAACTGGAACCTGCGTGGTCGGAGCATTAAGGTAGTTCATGGCCATCGGATAGCAAACGTTCGTGAAGTCAAACACGGATGCATTGTGGGTTAGGGCCGTACGCGGTAAGGTGATGTAGATAAAGACGCCATCGTCGCCAAGTAGCGCGTTAAACTCCTTTCTTGCTAATTTGAGTGACTCTTGGGCTTTGTTATAAACATGGGGCGAGGAATTGCGATTACAGGTGACTTGGGTTGTCGCTTGGGCCGCTGCCACAGTTAAAGCGGACGCACTGTAATCAGACTGACCAACGACAGATTTACAAAGCTCTAAAAATGGATTAATCTTGCCAGTGTTTTCAGTTATGAGAGATGAGACTTCTTGGTTGTTTGAGAACAATACTGTATACCAAAGGGATATGTTTTTGAAATATTTGAATTGCGCTCTCTCCACTGGAACCTTGAATTTGCGTTGAAAATGGTAGGCGGCTTCTCGGATTGACTCGCGTACGTATTCCTCCGCTTGGGTTGACATGTTGTTGTCGCACTCGTCCATGTAGAAGACTCTCAACTTTTTCAAATCAACAGGCTTCTCAATGTCGCAAAACATTTTGTAATTTTCGCCAGCCATCACTCGCAATGAGGGCACAATGTCATCAACAAAGCGCGTTATTGGCCCGAAAGAGAAGATTTCCTCTAGGCCATCCTTAATTTCGGGAAAGGTGCCACGCCAATCGACGACTTTGTGGGTTGGCTTGTGACCAAAGAGGCCACAATGGAAGGCGGGCATGCGAATACTTCCACCTATGTCGCTACAAATGGATAAGGGTGACCCACATGCGGACACAAGAGCTGCCTCGCCGCCACTGCTCCCACCAGGCACACGGGTTAGGTCAAATGGGTTGTTGGTTGTTCCATAGAGCTTATTTGATGATGCAAACCAGAGCAGGAGTTCGGGAACATTGGTGAGCGCGATGGGAATGGCTCCGGCTTTTCGATAATTCTTGACTACAGGTGCGTCCTCGTGCGCTATAATATTTTTGCGTCGGACGCAGCCTGAGCTCCAGCGCATGCCAGCCACCTGGATGGAGTCTTTAGCCGTGAAGGGCAAACCAAGGAAGGGTTTCTGCTTAGCAAGCTCCTCTTCGCTGAGGGCTGTTGTCTTGAGGAACTCGTCGATGGCCTTCGCCTCACGAATTGCCTCATCGAATCTTTCATCAATAATAGCGTTCAAGTAGGCTTGTACTAAACGGGCTCGATTTATGTAGGCACGAACAACTTGTTCGCAGGTGAGCTGACGCTTTCTTATTCTGTCTGCCAGTATGTGGGCTGGTAAGATCAAAATTTCGTCCGTAACTGGCGGCAAACAACGATGAGATGAACCAGTTAAACTGTTGACGAAATCGCCGCCAGTTCCGCCAAACGTTTTCAATGCCTTGAATACAATGCTGAACATTGCAGTGCAATTGGGCGAATTTTGTATCTTAAAATAGTGATCTCTTTGGTCTTGGGTGTTGCTTATTAAAATTGGTTTCGTTTCGATGAAGATGAAGTGATGGTGAGGCGGCGAAATGAGGCGAAGTTGGCTGGACTGGGCGAGGGTGAGTATGATTCTGAGATGAAAACTTATTTGGTGATGCTAACGAGAAGGTGCCAGCTACTCGACTGCGCGGCATCATCGTGCTTTTAGATGTGCCATCGTTGTAGATTAGGTAATAATCTACTGGTTGGATGTCAGCCAACCAGTGGAAAATCACATCGATCTCTAGTGTTGGTACAATCAAACAAAATGCTCATGAGTCTGGGAACGAAGTCTCTCAATAGGGCTGATACCATCAGTTCGCATACAGTGGTAACTGATACGACGAAGAGAATCAACAGCGATAGGAGGATCAACTTTTCGAAAAGCCAACAACTCGTTGCTTTCCCCGCCAAAATCTTGAACAATTCACCGCTAAGCATTAGTGCCTCTCCCCCGAAAAAATAACACAGAATAAACGTGTTTGGGTTAGTTGACGTTTTTCATTGCACGAAACTTTTACTCAACGTGCTACCTCTACCTCACTGACTCACACCTTATTTCCTCGATTAAGAAAGTCAAGATAATTGTGGTCGTCGGCTAATTTTGACCCCGGCGCTGAAGTACGAGCTCACCGCCTCTGCTGGCCTTTGAATAGTATAAATCCCATCATGACTCATGAGGGCTCGTCCGATCAGCAACCCTCAACTGTCTTGGCCTATCCACTACCGCCACTCCAATACATAAACAGTATTGAGCCAGGCAATCTACCGGATCCGCCGGCTCCAATAACCGAAGGCGTCTATTATATGTTTGGGCAAAAAATCTCTCTCGATGATGCCATTATTGCACCCCTAGAAGCCCACGGAACTAAACGATTATACCCCAAAAGCGAATATGATCACAAGAAAGAGCTCAAGAAAATAAACGCCTCCATCTTAGTCAACTTCTTGGACTTGATCGATGTCCTCGTCAAGTGTCCAGACACCGATAAAAGGATAGAAAAATGCAACGACTTAGCAACACTATTCATCAACTTTCACCACCTAATCAATGAGCTCAGGCCTCATCAGGCGCGAGAAACCCTGCGCGTTTGGTTGAATGCCCAGAGACGAACTAGAGAAGAAATAACTAAGAAACTGAATGCTGAAATGGATAAAATGACAAAAGTGCTCGATAGATATATGGAATTTGAAGCAACTAATAAGGTTACAAGTCAACAACAAATCGAGCCGGCGCCTAATGACAAAGTCAGCAATAGTACCACTGTTGGCGTACCCGTTGCCGCCGTATCCCTTGATGATATCATGTGTGAAATCGTTGATGAAACATGTTCATGATTGAACTATAATTTATTTCCATAAAGCATATTGAATCAGACTCCTTGGATTGGCGCCAAAACAATTGCTTTTAGATAGAAGCCTCTCATTGTATGTCCAATACATTAGATAATAGTTGCACATTTCGTCATTTGCAGTTGGTCCAATGTTGACTGAGTGCGTTTGGTTATTGTTGAACTCACAATATGCGTATACACTGTCACCCTTCCTGATCGTCAGATTCTCCTCTCGCACTGGGTAGAACATTTGTGGTTTTTGGGGATCACCGACTCCAATTATATGATTGTCTTCAACCTCTAAGTTCCCAAATCCGTCCTGAGTCTTCTCTTTGGAGCCCAATTTGGCTCCAAGTACCTTAGTACCGAGTTTATGCGTATGTACTCGGAATCTGAATGGATGTATCTCAATGTCGTCTTCGATGTCGCACCAAATTTCGTGTCTACTCTTACCGGTCGGTACCTTTCCGTATGAGATCAGCAATAGTACTCCCGCCTGTCTCGCGATTCCGCTTGCAGGCTCGTCAGGTTTCATGTCTAGAAGCAGGCCCGAATTATCTGTCAGATCTGGCTGCTGCTGGAATACTTTAAAGTGTCCATAATGAACTTGTAGGACGAGATATTTTATGTCGCTTGCCATCCCTCCAACTTTCAACCCCATGTCTCTAGGTAATTTTAGAGAGGGTGCATCTAAGGCCCAACCGTACAAGACATGTTGGTTACCTCGACATACAGGTGCCTGTTCATATGTTCCAAGCTCATTTGAACTGTCAGCCGAGTGCATTTCACCACAATCCCAGACGTAGCTCGGCGAGTCGCGTTTTTGCACGCCCGGCAAGGAGCATCCAAACATGAGCATATGGTGCACTCGATCCGAGTTTCCTTTCGGAGTGAACCCAACGATGTATTGGCTCTGAGAGCTCACTGGTAGCTTGTGGGCAACGCAAAGGTATTGCTCCTTGTGGTCGGGCCGGACGTCGGGCAAAAGAAGGGCGATTTGTCGATGGCCGGCGCCGGCAATTGTCGCCCAGATCAAAGCTACGGAGCCCAAGCTCAGCACGATGGCCACAAGTTTAAAATGCCCGAACTGCTTGTAACTCTTCATCTTTCTTTAGTACTGCTTTGAGATTCTTATCTACGTAATCTTATTATCGTTTTGTTGCCGCTAATGTCTAATTACAACTCACGAGCTAAATAATAACAGGTGGGTTTGTTACTTGTTCCATCGTCTAGGGACGAATCAATTCTGGTCGCTAATACTGATGGGAAGCAATAGTGTAAGTGTAATTATTCTCAGACCCAACGATGTTGCACCTTGAGGTTTTCGAATGCGCTTTTCGCTGCGACAACATTTGATTAGAAAGCAGGTTGTCTTGCTGAGAGAACTCGTAGAGTGATCTTGCTGAGCGTCAACGTTGCGACAAGGATCAAGTCTTGGGCAAGCTCAAGTAAATTGCCAAGACTGTGTAGCGATAACTTGCTGATGATGCACACCGTCATTGCCAAGAGCTCCCAATGCTGAGAGTTTAGCCTTAAGAGGGGTCGAACAAATTCTGTTCTCAAATTGTTAAGCCCAAGAACGAGTATAACGCGGTCAATAAAGGCCAGATTACCTTGTTCCCATATGGTGCTCGAGAGTGGCGCGTATTGTGGAGGCATATAGAGCCATGAGCGAAGCACCATTAGAGAATGGCTGAAGCCCGCAGTGAGCTATCAAGCCTTGCATAGCGGCGCTCACAGGCCATGGCTACAAATTGGTTAGCTTGCCGGATGCGAAGGTGCACCAGCACATCTCAGCTCCCTATGGATAGATCTGTGTATCTTTTTGCGTTAGACTGCAACTATTACCACACTAGCCTTAATTATTTCCCGTGAGATGCGCTTGGTCTTTCAAAAATGGCCGGTACAATATGGGGCGGAGATTTGAGCCAGTGACTCCAAATCGAACAAAGGTCGTAAAAAAATCCACGGTCATACAATCACCGAGCCCAAACATCCTAATTGGAATGCAAACCAAGGTATTTTGTTCATACTAAAACTTGCCTCACTGCTTGATGGAATGTCCTTGTCGGGACTGCTTAGTTTGTTCATTGAATTCTATTACTCTCACTAAACTCCAAGATCGGTAACTGAAAGATCCACCAAGTTTTCGTAATCAGCAGCTCGCACGATTTTGCAAATTGAATCAGTTTGAGTAGCACCTGAGAATTCAGGCACAGTCATGGTGCCTAAATTCAGCGGATCAATAGTGCTCGTTCTTTACATATATCTGGAACACTCTGATCCTCGGCACGCTTGCATGTTGGTTGGTAGAACCAAGTGTCTGGAGAGGCCAGCGACTCGAAGCAGAGTTTGTGGTGCCCAATTAAATTGGGAAATCCCGTAAAAAATTAACTATCAGCTAGCTTGAAAGTTCCTCTGAAATGGAAGACTGCCGCCCGTTTTAAAAACGAGCCTTACGTAATTGCAATAAGAGCTAGCTGGTCTCTTTCTACTTCCTAAGCTTTGTATCAACCAATTAGATGCACGAGACCGAAACGCCAACAGAATTGGTACTCAGGAGGTCTTGCGATCGGTGGGAGGCCTGAGTTTCAACTCGCCCACAAGTCATGTCAACATGTAATCGTCTAAAATTATTTCTCAATTAACTTGAAAGTGTTGATTCTCCTAATCAATACCGGCTATTCTAGTTTGTGCAGGGGATTGTGGAGGGTCTGATGATCACTTCGCTCTCAATCCAGAGTCCGAAGATAGCTGTCCAAGCGCTTTGAGGAACCGAGTTCTCTATGAGGCTCGATTTTGCTCGCGCATACCCCTTTTGGGCACTATATAGCATCCAACAACTCTACTAGATTGAGATTGCTCACATGGAAGAAAAAGATCGAACTCGCATAAGGCTCAAGGCCCATTGTTGGCGACAAGGCAATAATACCTCTCCAGAATCTACCTACTCTCCAGCAAAATTTTCATCAACGACCAGCCTTATCCGCCGACTAACACAATCAAATCCAGTCCGACGATCGTCTGTAAAGCTTCTTTGATTCGTGCGAGTGGTCTGTTTTATCTTTTCGGTTCTACGTCCCTTGTCTATACAGGTATTGCAAGTAAGTGACGGTGGTAATAACAACCCATACGGCGATGAAGAGCTTAACGGAAACCCAGGTGTAAGATTTATGGCGTTATTCCATCTAGTTTAGGTAACAAGTTATGAACTCCGTACATTTGCAACACTTTTAGTCCAATCAAGGTCGACAAGGAAGACTCGACTTATGTCAGAGCAAAATCGCCTGAATCGCTTAGTGTCTAGTCTGAATCTGTTTCCTTGATTGTCAGACGTCTCGACTTAACCTTAAGTTAACTCGCCTTAAATGTGATGGGCGGAATGAGAGAGTTTGAATTAGCGGGCAAGCGAGTGCACTGTTAAATCATAGGAAGGAAGTTCAAGAGAGCACTTCCCAATCAGGTTCGGCTCAACCTTTTTCTATTTCGGGCGAAAGATACGGATCGCTTGAAGGTGCAACTGGTTGAGAAAGTCTTGTAAGGAAGGAGATCGTCTCGCATCTGATTCTTTACACGGATTTGAGTCCGTTGTATCAGGAGGAAGTTAGGATAAATAGGAAATTTTTGTCGGAAAGATCTCATTCCAATTTTAGAGATTAGAGCCCTCACACAAAAATAAATCCAGAATTGTAGAGAAGGTTTCAACCCAAAGAATTTCACTGTCGGAAGTACAACTAAGAGGGTCGTCCAAGTGCAATGTCACAATTTACTCGGATACAGATCCTAGCGGCCATATATATGGTGACAGGTAAGTATCATAATCAATTTGTATTATTGCCAGCAAGCTCACACAAATTGGCTTTGCAAATTAATCTTTCAAATTCTAGCGACTCTTTTCTTGTCTCTGGCCATCTCACAATCGAAATTACCTAATGCCAAGAAGGACCTTGATTGTACGTCAAATCGGGAAAGAATGGACGAGTGTGGACTTGCCCAAGGTTTCTCGTTCATTTTCAATGATTACGCCTACCCAACGAACCACTCGGCTCTCCTGAAGTCGTGTAAACGTCAATCTGAGGCCTTCAAGTGTCTGAAGCAATACTCAAAATGCTTGACACCATTAACACGACAGGTACTGAGCGCCATCATAGCTGGAAGGATAAAGTATAACAAGAAGCTCTGCGCAGAAACTGTGGGCGAGTTCAATGGGAGATTCATTGATACATTCAAGTGTATGTCAAAGATCAAGATGCTCATGGAGAAAGGAATAAAGGCAGAAACATTTGCCGCAGTTGTTTCGGAAGGAATTGCAAACACAAAGTTGAACTCAAGTGATATAAGGTTGAAACACGCCTGTTGCGCGGTCTCAGAGATCAAAAGAGTGAGTCTTATCAGATTCGACCCCCTTCCTCTCAATTCGATCAGGTTTTTACTAATCAGAACTTCTCACCTACCACAGCAATACATCGATTCTACAAGACCGAACTGCGCCAACTATGCAGGAGCAGTGGGAGACCTCATTGATTCCTATCTGGCCGATTCGATAGGCATCATATGTCCTGATTTCGACAAGGGTCTCACATTTTGCGACAAATTACCAAAACTGAATGCTTCCAAGGAGGCCAAGTCCAAGTTTTTCATTCTGCCTGTCCTGGATGTTGTACAACTTCTAGCTGATTGATCAATGTTGAAGTTTCCAAATTTCGCAGGTGAGCTCCAAGAGTCTGTAAATAATTTAATTGTATAAAGAGGTGTCTGTGAAGCGCCAGTTGTAAACTGTTGTTGGTGACTTGTTGATTGGACAACTGTGGCAATCTTTTTGGCTATGGCATTTTGTAATCTCAATAAACGTGGTCACGGTATTGTCCATCATTGTTAGATGGTCCGGGCCGGTGACCTAAGTGTCTATGATTATTGCCGCGATTAACCATTTGTTGGGCTACGAAATTATTTGTATTTGGACCTGGATTTTGAATTCTCCTATGTCTGGCGGTGTATTCGAATTGAGATTGACTGATCGATGATAGTGATCTGGCTAATGCTCTCTTTTCTGCCGGCTGTGGATCGCGTTCATCCCAGAAGAAGTCATGATCTAGAGCAGAGTTGGCATCTATTCTCTTGCTTGGGTCTAATATTAACAATTTCTTCAGAAGATCCAATGCGTATTCATTGCTTGTACATCTTTTTATTTTGAGAAGCAACAATTTCCTTTGTTTTCCATTATTTATCACATTCGATAACTTATGATACAGCGGTAGATCAACCACTCGAGGCCAAACCTCTGGCGATATTGGTCCAATATTATCTGCAATCAACTGAAGCTGGTGTTGTTCAGTTGAGCCTTTCATTAGTGGCTCTTTGGTGAATAATTCGCTCATTATACAACCAACTCCCCAAATGTCAACTGCACAAGCATAATTTCTTTCTCCTAATAATAATTCTGGTGGCCTGTACCATAATGTTACAACCCTATTAGTGTATTTTCTATTCTTAGCGTCTAATGAATAGGGTCTAGCTAGACCGAAGTCAGCGATTTTGAGTTCTCCATCTTTAGTTATGAGTATATTCGATGACTTCATATCACGGTGAATTATTCTATTTGTATGTAACTTGTGAAGACCTTCTAGTAATTGTTTAACAATACATTTTATATTTGGTATAGATTTAATTTTATCGTGTGCTTCTTGGATGAGACCAGCTAAATCATGATGGCAAAAGTCAAATACTAAGTAGGAGATTGCCTTGCCGTTAACTTCAGGTGTGGACCGGCAAACTTCAATTAGATTAACAACATTCTCGTCTTTGTAGGAACGTAGTAGCTTAATCTCTCTGATAGCTGTAATTGGGAATCCCTCTTGCTCATTGTCCATAAGAATCTTCTTCAACGCCACCTCTTTTCTAGTTTCTTTATGTTTAGCACGGAATACTTCACCGAAGGTTCCCTTGCCGATTCTACAAATTTTGTCGTATTTTTCTACATCATCACAGTAGGGATAGTCAAACGTGTCTTCCATCTTCGACATTTTGTTATATAGATTTAGTCTAATAAAGCTTTACATGAATCGTTATTTCAGGATAAGATATAAAATCCTATGGCTGTGTTACTATATCGAGGCCCCCTAATATCAATATACATGCATCATCTATCACACAACCTCAAATATACATGTAATCTACCACGCATTAGAAGTCTGGAAATTCCTGCAGACTAAACGCCGACTCTGCTACACTGTATTTGATGGTTAGGATAAGCCGGCCGGGAGCTGCTCGTAGTCCTGCGGGCGCATCGATATATTTGAATCCAGCTTGCGAAAGCCTATCATTGTTTTACCGCATTCTAGACTCCAAACTGTTTCGTAGGTATCTAGAGGATCAATTTATTTAGCAAATTATATAATGCCTAAGAACAAAGGAAAAGGAGGAAAAAATAGGAGACGAGGAAAGAACGAAAACGATGCCGAGAAGAGGGAACTCATATTCAAAGAGGATGGTCAAGAGTATGCTCAAGTGTTGAAGATGCTCGGCAATGGCCGATTAGAGGCTTTGTGTTTCGATGGCGTAAAAAGGTTGTGTCAAATCCGTGGAAAATTGAGGAAAAAGGTTTGGATTAACCAAGGCGATATAGTGTTGGTTGGGTTGCGCGAATACCAGGATTCTAGGGCAGATGTCATATTGAAGTACAATCCAGATGAGGCCCGTAATTTGAAATCGTACGGCGAATTACCCGAGCACGCTAAAATCAACGACACTGTAACATTCGGTGACGACGAAGACGACGATAACATCATTGAGTTTGATGATGTTAGCGACGATAACGAAGACAGAACGAACGAAGACAATATAGACATCAACTACGTTTGAATAACTCTGCAAGTCTACCCTTCATCTTCAATCTGGTGGTTACCGCTCGCTGCGTAGTCTGAAGGAGCAATTAAATTTCTGTATATTGTGTTTATCGACGATCTAGATCTTATCGATCTTAAGATCGATGTTTGGTCAATATTGGCAAATTAATCCCAAAATAGGGACCGCATTTTCATAATATGCGGATGTCCCACGACGGACGCCTTGTTCCTGGAATATCGGCAGGCGACTTTCCAAGCTTCCCACTAGTAGCAGTATCATGTTTCTAAGCACGGATTATGGTGCGGTGCTTGTGGGTGCCGCCGGTTGCTAGACAGTTTGTTATTTCAACCTTCTCCTCGATCGTAAAACCACATGCTTTGCTCGACAAAGCCTCTCTGTTATCATCAATCTACGCTTGTTTGATAATTTGTTAGAGTAATCCGAGAGCTTTAGGCCCGTCTGCGATTGCCGTTTATTTTGTCGGTGTCTCTAGCTACGCATTTAGCATCCCAAATCATTCAATTTCCCAACCTCGACTTGGTTGCCTTATTTTGCCAGAGGCTTGATGTAAATTCTTTGATTGGGTAATACAATGCATTTATCGGGAATCGTCGAAACTATTGGCCTGTTGGCATGCATCTTACTCGTCTCCACTGGAACTGCCATAGCGAAACTATCAAGCGCGACAGGTGGAACTGAAAGTGTCGATTTCGGCCTTTTTAGAGTCGATGCCTCATACAACGAAACCAAATATGACAATAGGTTGAGACTTAGCAAGTTTTACCTTAAAGGCGCAATCAACAGCAATTATCTGCCGTTCGATCACCCCATTGCAGCAATCAAAATGACGCGAGTAGAGGATTTGATTCCATGCGACAACCTGACCCTCTTTGAAAAGGATCAAGAGCAACTCGTCGATTGTCAGCCGTTGGACTCGCAGATTTCCGACAAAGCCAAGGTCACAACTAATTCGAATGCTGCCGGAAAGTATGTTAGAATGCATTCGATACGAAACAAAGCGACACACCTGTTCGATTCAAATTCAAACAGCCAGGTAGAATACCAGCTATATCCGTTGCGACAAGACGTCACAGAAACGAATTTGGAATCAGTCACAGCCTTTTATAACATTCAAAATCCAACGAAATCAAATGTTAACCGCGGTTATTATATTCAAGCCAAGCGCCCCCGAACGACCAGTTCCGTAGTCTGCTCAGGCAATTTATACTTTTCAGTCAATGAGACAGAGGCCTTCGAGCTGTCCGAGGATGGTTATCCGGAATTTCTTGATCGGATCAGTCATCTGATTAATCAAGCATATGAAAACGGATTTATCTTGAGCCTTCCCAATTTTAGCTGCTCCAGCCCGGAAACCACATCGTTACTCGCAATGAACTTTAACTTCACCGTAGCTCATAGCAATGAGTTTCCGTTTTTGTTTTTGCGCCAAGATATAAAGTTTACTCCAAACACTCAACTTCTCAACTACAAATCGGCCATAGATCAAAGTGGTGATCAATACTCATACAACACAACTATATCTATCGAATCATCATCAACTGCGATACCACTAGCAAACTTCAACTTACATCAAACCTTCGTCAATCATGATTTGAAATCAGGCTTCGAGAGAATGCGACTCATTTATCCAGCTCTCTCAGTTTTGGTGGATGCCGATTGGAGCCTCTCAGATTTCTCAAAGTCTCTCAAACTTATTCTGAATGATTCGCCAGCTAAAGATATGATCCCACAATCAGCGGATGAAATGAAGGCGGTTTTGAACCTCCTCTATTCGGATAGCCAAATTGAGGATCATATCACCACTGCCCTCAAGATAAACAGAAATCTGGTTCGATTGTTTAAGAGCCAACTCGAATCACTGGTGGACATTTATTACCCAAGCAGCGCCGGAATGGGCCGAGAGGAGAGTGGTGGTAAACGAAGGGAAGAACTCTAGTATGACAAATGTGGCCAAATGAAATTCAGCTTGTTGACACTACCATCTGCTCATGTCCATCATCTTCAATCAGATCGTCATCCAAAATTCTCTTGAGACTCTTACAAGCACTGACCAATATGTTTAGGCTGATTCTCTGCCGCTCAATCTTATCAACTAAATATTTCCTCTGCCTATCAATTTCTCGCATCGAACTTTCAGTTGTCTGACAGTCAGCATAAGCGTTAACTCTTTTAAGCTTCTCTACAAATTCTAGCTCGAACGCTAGGCTGGCAAGTTCTGATTTGACATCGAGCATGCACTTCTTCTTGCATTCAATAGCCTCTTGTAAACCTTCAAAAGTTGTATCACACATTTGGGTTATTCTCTCGTGTTTTTCGGCAGCGTGCAGGCCAGCAGCTATGTCCTTATTGATGGAATTAGCCAGCTTGACCAGGTCATCACCTGAGTCATCTGCGATAAACAGTCTTGTTACGTTTTTTATTAGACTAACCAGCCGTTTGTCTTCGCCGGCACCATGTCCATCGTAGAGGAGTCTCTTCCTGAATATATTTTCCTCCTCCTCGCGCCGGAGATTTAGTGCCATATTGATTGAGCAGATTAGATATGAGAGGGTCCTAGCCTCTTGAGGACCGCTTCTTAACGGTGCTTCACATAGGTCCGATGAATTTGGGGTCTAAATCCCTTATTGTTGACTTATTTTTAACGCAGAAAGAGCTCAAATGTCTGATATTCTCGTGCTTAAATTATCATAGCACAGGAGAGCATGTGCAAGAGAGCGGGCGGGGAAACCAAGAACAGATACATTCGAATATTCGCGTCGTGATTATTTATTATCTTTTTCACGACTAAGAAAACCTTAATAAAATAAACAATTTGAGGAGACAATCGAGAAGTAACAGATCTACCCAACCCCATTCAACCTTTAGACAGCCCTATCAAGGGCTGGAAGCGCCCAAAAACCTAGAAGAAAAAATTGTCATCTATTCTAACGCTCAGTCGACGTTGCGTCATCCCCAAACCAGTGAACCATTCATAATTTAATTCCTGACTATCCAGAGGGAGGGAATTCGTAGAGACCCTAGCATCGTTACATCATATAAATTTTCCCAAATCGTTTAGAGAAGATGGAAACATTCCTGCGGCCACCAATGCTTATGTTTAGGCATATGCGAAATATCAAAATATGTTCGAGACACTTTAAAACACGTTCAGGAAGACAGTCCATCGGCTTGGGATCTTCTAAGAGTGGTCAGGATTATGAAAGCAAGTTGGATGAGTTCTATGGCGATAAGAGAATTCAGAATCTATGGGACAACACTCTCGCACGAATTGCAATGGCTCAAAAGTACGGCCAAGATCAGAGTTCATCATCATCTTCCCGTGATGAGTCAAATCAAGGAGACGTTGATAGTCGGACATCTAGCACCAACAAGCTTGGTCAGAGCCGTGGAAACTTTAATAGCTTATCGGGAAACATCGGTTCTACCAGCTCTGAATCAAAGGGTATTGGTTCCAAGAATATCGCCTCGTCCATGTATTCGTTGACCGAACAGCAGCTCATGAAGCTCTCATTCGCTGAGGGTTATTTCTATGGGCAAGAATTCAAGAAGCGACCTAGATTCAGAATATTGACCTCCTTACGCGAATTTGTTATGATAATCTTCATTGGAAGCGTTGTCTATGTTGTTATGAGTGGATCAAACCCCTTAAAGGGTACATTTTTCGCCAAAAGTACCCATGAGGTTCATCCTGAGGATATTGACGTGAGCTTCGACGATGTGAAAGGCTGTGATGAATCTAAACAAGAGCTCGCTGATATTGTGGAATTCTTGAAAAACCCAAGCAAATTTTCACGTCTAGGGGGCAAACTACCTAGAGGAGTGTTACTCGTTGGTCCTCCAGGTACTGGTAAGACATTATTGGCACGAGCTGTTGCAGGTGAAGCTGGAGTGCCGTTTTTCCACGCATCTGGGTCAGAATTTGACGAGATTCTTGTTGGTCAAGGTGCGAGAAGAATTCGCGACCTGTTCGAGAAAGCCAAACAGCGCACACCTTGCGTAATTTTCCTTGATGAGATTGATTCCGTTGGAGGCAAACGTACAAACTCAGTTCTTCATCCTTACGCCAACCAGACGATAAATCAACTTCTGAGTGAGATGGATGGATTCAGTCAAAACGAGGGAGTGATAGTGATGGGCGCTACAAATCGCTCCAACGATCTAGACAAAGCCCTACTTAGACCAGGTAGATTTGATGTTCAAGTCACAGTGCCTGTGCCAGATTATAAGGGTCGCAAGGAATTGTTTGAACATTACCTCAACAAAGTGCGTGCCTCATTCAATATCGATATCGACATGCTGTGTAGAACTACAGTAGGCTTCACTGGTGCTGATATCGAGAATCTAGTGAATCAAGGTGCTCTAAAGTCAGCTACCGATAGTATGGATAGCGTCACGCAGGATTCGCTAGAATTTGCCCGAGATAAGATACTCATGGGTCCTGAACGAAGAAATCGACTACCAGACAAAGAGCAGAATTTGATGACAGCTTATCATGAGGGTGGCCATGCCCTCGTTGCATACTATACTGACAAAGCGGATTCGTTGCATAAAGTAACCATCGTTTCCCGCGGCAATTCACTTGGACACACATCCACATTACCTGAGCGAGATCTTTATAGTCAAACCAAGGAGCAGCTGTCTGCAAAGATCGACGTTATGCTGGGCGGACGTGTCGCCGAAGAGCTAATCTATGGCAATGATGGGGTAACTACAGGCTGTCAAGATGATCTGAAGAAGGCCAATATGTTGGCTACTTATATGGTCAAAGATTGTGGTATGTCAGAAAAGATTGGCATGCGGGTTGTTAGGGAAGAAGAATCACAAGGTCAAATAATTGTTCCTAACTTTTCAGATGCCACATCAGAGCTCGTTGAGTCGGAAATAAGCCGTTTGCTCGAAGAGTCTAAAGAAAGGGTAAGAGAACTCCTAACAAAACATCGGAACGAACTGAAATTGTTAGCAGAAGCATTGTTAAAATATGAAACCTTGGACGCCGCTGAGGTGAAATTAGTCATTGAAGGTAAAGATCCCAGAGTGCTTCGCCAAGAACGAGAGAGAGAAAGACGGAACAGGCTAAACAATCTAAAAGTAGGCAATCCACCTGATCGGCTCCCTCTAGATCTATTGAAATGAACCCTCCACCCCTCTCAAATGTCTTTGAGAAGACAATAATAAATTTAATCTGATGCTACCCCTCCTCAAATGAATGGTTGAACTAAAACACGCTTCTATAGGTTCAATAAGCCCAGAGTTTGTTCATGATCCGATGCAGAGATCCCCTATGTTTGCAAGCAGCGCTGTCAGACGAACGTCTAACTTTCTATCTAACTGGCTTCTCGAAAGTCTTTACATGCTGTGTATACATGACTTGAATAAGTTCTGGTGTTCTGAGTGCAACGTCGTGAGCCTAGAACGGAAGCGATAACAGAATCGAGGAGCGAATGTACTTCCGCTTGGTTGAGTCAGTGCGCCGCTGGAGGTTTGGTGGTGGGCTTGTGTTTGCCTCCAGCTCTGTTGTGCAAACTAGAACCGCAAATTTAGCTGCATTTGAGCGCAATTGCTTGATCCGTCAATCGCTATTTGGAAGTAGAGTCTGTGGACTAGACATAAATCCACTTGCGGTGAAATAATTTAACAACGAATTTACCGCCTGTTTCCGGTGCATAACAGACTACCACGAGTGTGCAATGTATTCATGAAGAATTTTTCGTATACGCAATCGAGAAACAGGCACTGATTCTGAGCTCAACTAGATTTGAGTGCAAGTTTTCTTATAGTTGTAGCGAACGAGATGCTGGACAAGTGAAATACTGGGCAGCCTGAACTCGAACTGACCGAAGCAATAATCTTGCGCTGTCCCTGGCGTTGATTTGTACTTGTGCAATGACGGGACAGGCTAAAGGAAGTTGCACGTTTTTGGAGAGGATGTTCCCAATCGCAGTCGTTGGCGTGGAAACGGTTGACAGAGGGAAGGGGCCGTCACGTAGAGTCTTCGAAGTTTGAATCAGGCGCAAACTTATGCAAATCCAGCAGTCAGTAATGAGAAGAAAAAGATGCTGATCCAAGCGCCACTTTTGCTACCGGTATCGAGACAAACTGCTCGCAGCATTTATTGTGTTACAAAGTGTCAACAGCTTCGTCTAGCGAACTCATGATTTTGACAAATCCGAGCGCCATGTATGTTGTAATTGTTGGACAGCCAAATAAAAGTATCCTGCCAACCTGAAGTGTTGATTCGTCCTCGAGGCATCGGCCAAGTTGAACTATCCGCCACACAACCAAATTGTTTGTGATGTCAGATAATTCAATTGAACGCTAGCCAATAAAGCGAGCCGGAACTGTTGGTGTCGTTTCCTTAGATCTCAGTTATTAGATTAACAATAGGCTGTTGTTTGCTCATGTTGGGAGCAAGACAGGCCAAAGGCAGCAGTTAGTTGGTTGAGCAAGTAAGCCAATAATGGCCTGGAGGCGCGAACAAGTGTTAACAGTTTGCCATCGGAACAAACGGCGGACAGATAAGCAAGGGGCAGGTTTAAGTTCGAAGGTTCTATGGGCTGCCAACGAACTCGCACAATCAGACTAGGGAGGAATAATTCTACCTTCTGCTTTCGTCCGATCGAGTTGTTTGTAGTTGCAGTTTGGTGCAGTCGTGCAAGTTGGTCTTGTCTCTGCCTCCCATTCGCTTGCTCCCTGTTTGTACGCTCCGAGTTCGCTCATTTAAAATACAGTCTGGCTAGTGCCCCTAGGCGCCTCGGAGGCTCGATTCTCAGGCAAGAACTTGTTAGCCAAGTGAAGGTAGCATATAGAACTGAAACCTAGCGCAGTTTGCGCACTCCGTTCCAAATGTGCTGTGGCGCAAGGGCGAGGCTGCGCACGCTCTGCTTGCGGCTCTATGGCGTCCGCGCGCCTAGCCAACCAACATGAGCAACCATTCGTGGGCCGAGTCAGCTCTTGCGCCCATATAGGCCGCTCGAGAGCCGAAACAATGTTCAGTCGGCCGCGCGCGTGCTGAGATAGACTTGGCGCTGACATGGAAACATTAGAGGGTTTGAATTTGGAGCAGAACGCTAATTACAGCAATGCAATTGGAGCAAACCAGCAAATTTGCGTGAATGACGTGGCAAAGAGTTCTATTATGTTAGACAAGGTTGAGCCGGAACTCAAGTCGCAGACTAGAAGTGAAACAGACTCCATCGGAAAGGAGAACCAGGATCGAGATAAGCTCGAATCAGTGAGTAGAAATCAAGAGGAATGCGGATTTAGTGTGATAAGTAAATCAGCATCAGGCTAACCCAAACAACCAGCTCTGTTTCGAATGCAACGCGTCCCTCTCGAGGTCGCGCCAACTAATCAACATTGATGGCCAGACCCATCGGTGGCACCCAGAATGTTTCAAATGCAACGTTTGCGAGCATCGTATGGACGGCGAATCCTCGTGCCACATCTATAAGGACAAGATAGTTTGTCGGGATGACTACGCAAAGTTGCAACGAGATCGTTCGGTCAAATGCTCTCGTTGTAGCTGGTCGATTTCAGCCTCAGATTGGGTGAGTACGACAATCTATTTGGGCTAGCTCAAGTTGGATCCTCTTCCATCGTTGTGTATATTTTAACCGAGAGATCCCCTCGATCCGCGCCGAAGGTGCGAAGGGCCGACAGGTATGTGTACCATCTAGCTTGTTTCACCTGTGATATTTGCCTGAGACAACTGAGCACCGGCGAACAGTTCACCATTGAGAGACGAAACCAAAACGCTGTGCGCCTTTTGTGTCGGCTCCATTTTGCGGTAGACAATCAGCAGCAAGAGCTACCAATCGCTTCAAGCTCCAGAATTGGCCTTGAGAGGATTCCGTCGCCGCAAGTTGCTCTCAATTATTCGTACGGGGGCCAAATCCAAAGTTCCACCAGCTGTTCAACGACAAAATTCAATCAGGATCAATACTTGGAGCTGTTGGCCTCGAATAGTTCGCAGACTAGCAAGAGTCTCGGCCTGGATGGTCGGATTGGATTTGAGGATAGTGTGGCTGGTTCGGCTGAAAATAATTTAATCGACGAAATTGTGCTATCGTCAATTCAAAGGGCAGACACTTCAACTTCATCGTCGAATGAAGGGTCCACCAATGGCGCCATGGGAATGCCCTCAAAATCAAAGAGAGTGAGGACGACATTCACCGAGGATCAGCTGAGCATATTGCAAACCCATTTTCAGATTGACTCCAACCCTGATGGCCAAGATCTTGAACGCATAGCAACAATCACGGGCTTGTCCAAGCGGGTCACTCAGGTTTGGTTCCAAAACTCGAGGGCAAGACAGAAGAAGTACATGATCAAGAGAAAACCCTCAGGATCGATATCGATATCGGCCAGTCTAAATGCGACAGGCGGATCTAGTTTGCAATTCAGTCAGCACCATCCGCAAACTCACCAAGAATCGATGGCACATGATGAGGGCTACTCAGCGAGAGTCCCGTTGAAATGGTCAAACATGAGCGATCGCTCCGATTTCAGCTTGGATGCGACAGGAACCCTTGGCGAGGCTGATGGAAGTCGCTCGTCGGACGATCAGGATCGAGACAAGTTCAGTGTCTCCGAGGATTCAAGCGATTGACAACCAGGGCGGGTTTGCACTGGAGTAGGATCGTTCGCAGCGCATACCCATTTGAAACTCATTCTCGAAGCACAATGTAAGCAACGGGAGTTTAGATGAGATGATGTGAATAATGCAAGTTGAGATTACGAATGCATCAGGTGACCCCACTCGTGGCCGATTGGATCGATCGTAGAGAGGCGATTCACAATGGAAAGACTGCTCTCAGTTGTAACGGGCGGGCTGCCCAAGGCTTCACTTGCTGGGTGGGCTAGAGGGTTGGAAATTTTATCCAATGGGAGTGTCTATTTATTTTAGCTGATTGGCACATACTATTCTTGAGAAGACATGGAATGTAGACTTCTGGTTTTGAATCGTATAGAAACTTACGTCCGCTAAATTCAGCACCAGGCAACGCGTGTTACATCCACCATCTATCAGCAAATCGAACCCTGTCATTCTGCCGGATCGCTAGACTCGACTGTCGACAACAAAACGATGCTGTTTCTGAGCTATCAAACGACTTGTAGTGCTGAGCCTTTACCTCGTGCACCTAGTGCTCATGATGGCGAGATCTTCCATTTCGTTCAAAACTTTATTCAACTCGACTGACACTCTTTCGCCTCCAACTGTCCTTCAGATTCAAATGTGCAACAAAAGTTGAACTCGCTCGATCTTTTGCCTGATATATTCGTTG
>Ga0209372_1000205_pt1 | contig 41777 bp, 27 predicted proteins | sample AgamicAtPe_FD_187170 | JGI IMG/M metagenome (GOLD analysis project Ga0209372, IMG submission 187170) | Agave microbial communities from Guanajuato, Mexico - At.P.e (SPAdes) (version 2) | ecosystem: Host-associated > Plants > Phyllosphere > Phylloplane/Leaf | place: Guanajuato, Mexico | collected... | reverse complement strand
GGCCGACATTGGGCCTTTCGCCGAGTGCGCGCAACAAACGCGCAGACAAAAGTACAATGATGATTTATTGTTGTCGCTCGAACAAACCCGATTAGCCGATTGGCGCAAGGCCCGCAGGTGTAGGTGCGCCGGCAGCGTTGGTTTGTATTGGTTGGCGCACTTGCTGCGGCCGCCAGTGTGGCGCCGGCGGCCATGTTGGGCGCCTACGCTGCCGCAGCCGCAGCCGCCGCCGCCGCCGACCCAAGAGGCGCGACAATTGTACGATTTGCGGCCGGGATGATCGATCAGATCCGAATGGAGTGCAATTAAACGATATTGAGCCGCCGATGGACGCGCGGTTTTGCATTGGAAAAGCATTAGGATGGCCGGCGCAGCTAGACAAAGCGGCGCCGGCCAGCAGTGTCAGATGACAGCGGCGCCAAGGCCGCGCAATGGCCGCCCGGCGCCGAGCTTATCAAGTCGGCCATTGTTTGCGCCCGGCTTCAGTCCAGCGCCGGCCGCTTCTGCGGTCGCTCGAATGGCAATAGGCAAAATGCGATGAGCAATGCGCGCGGAATGGTGCTCGAGCCGCCCGCTTTGCGACACTATCTTACGTGGGCGCGCGCGGCCAATCCATCATTAGCATGTCCAAATGATCATCCGTCCGTCGGCGGCGCAGAGGCGCCAGCCAGCCAGCCAGCCAACGCAGACACCTATGGCCAACTGTCATCCGATTCTCGCGGCCGCCCGCTGGTCGCTCGGCCGGGCGCGCAGTCGCACGGTCAGATGGGCGGGGAGGCGGGCGGGCGCGCAGTGCGAGCCGAGCGGGCGGATGACACGCCCCGCCGGCCAACCGCTCGGCCAACGGGCGGGCCGAAGGGTGGCGAAGTTAACTAGAGTTTTTATTACAAGAACAACAACAACCATCTAACAGCCAATCAAGGGGCTTAGCTGCTTGGCGAGCTGAACTTTCGAGCGCAAAATTGGCCAATTGGGGGCGATCGATTGTCTTGTAAGAGAATCGCCAATAAAACTTTGTTTAAAAAATCAACCTGATTGGCGGCCGCCGAGCAGACTGAATGGAGGCGAGCTGTTTTGGCGTCGTTATCGTCGTGTTGTTGTTGTTGTTGTTGTTGTTGGCGCTGTGCTATTGCACCCACTTCGCTCACCTTTTTCAGTTAAAAAATCTCACCCCATTCAGGCCATCACAGTTTCGGACAATCCACCTTTTTGGCGAGCGGCCAGCATTTGGTGGCCTCAAAGGTGAGCGCGCGCGCGAAGAGAGAGAGAGAGAGAAATGTTTCATTTGGTTTGCAACAAACTCAAATGGCGCCACTGCTCAAAATTTGCACTCCAAGCGCAACTCAAATGGATCTCGTTTTCATCCGCCACTCTCCTCTCCTCTCCTCTCTTCCAGTCAAATTCAAGCCAGGAAATCTCTCCCCTTTCAAAGAGCTACAGACGATTCTGTCTCGGATTCAAATTCGGATTCACCCATTCATTTAGGCGGCTCTGGCTCGACAATGAGCACCTCCTGTTGCGAAATTGGCCTGCCTTCGCCCTCCGCCGGCTCGCTGCGAGTGGAGCTCCAGTTCGAGCTCGCGAGAGATGAATGATGGCGCCAGCTCGAGTTTGCCTCAAACTCAAGCCCAAGCCCAAGCTCAAGCTCAAACTGAAACTCTCTGGCCCAAGCTCGAGCTCAAAATCGAAATCGAAATCAAAATCTGCAGCCAAAACTGAAAGCGACTCCCCGAGCTTGAACTTTGCCTCCTCTCGCCGTTTAGGTGCCTCCTCTGGACTTGCAACAAATGCCGATTAACAGGAGAGTAAGCGACTCTGGAAGCCAGTGTGGCGCAACATCTCTCTTTGGGCCGAGGCTCGCTGCCTTTGGCTTGAGAGAGCCGGGGCTGCATCCTTGGATGGCGCATCGATTGTGCGCCAATTTGTTGCCACGAACGGGCGAGCTCACCTGAAGGCCGCCACTGGGTTTGTTGTTGCTGTTGCGGCGGCGCTCGAGCGGCGCCAACAATGATACAATGCGAACATTATGAAAAGCGCCGGCCATTCCATCAATGCTAGCGCTCGCGCTCGCAATGGTCAAGTGGGACGAGCGGGCGGCTTGGAGCGAGCAAGCATCTCGTCTCGTCTCGTCTCGTCTCGTCTCGTCTCATCCCATCCCATCCCATCCCATCTCATCCCATCTCGTCTCGTTTGGTCCCGTCTCATCTCATCAATTGGCTTCCAAATTCATTCATCCGCTGCCCATTCACTGGGCGGCAGGAAGGCGAGCGGTGCAGTATGCTCATGTATTTATTTATCCGCCAATTGGCGGCCTACGAGGCTCGTTTATGGCGGCGAGCCGAGAGGGAGAATGGCCGAGTTGAGGAGGAGGAGGAGGAGGCGAAGGGCGACTGCGGCGGCGGCGGCGGCGGCAACAACGAGAGCCTTCGTGCGCCCATCTACCTGCGCCCACCTGTTTGATTTTGGCCGAAAATATGTTGCCGACTCTGGCGGCGCACCAACAAACCGAATGGGATACTTTTTAGCAGCAACAGCAGCAGCAACAACAACAACTAGACGAGCTCGCCAACATGCCAAATTCTTTGATCTTTTCCATTTTAAAATCCGTTCAACTTTGGGATAACAAACTGGCTGAATCCCGCTGATTGAGATTGAGATCCATTGGCGCTGCCATTGGCTTTGCTCTTGGTAGCTGGAAGCAGCATGCTGCTCATCCAGTTAGCTGGCGGCGAGCAAATTCTAGGAAGCCATTCGTCACGATTTGATTCCCCATTTCTTCTCCTCGAGTTTAAACTTTTATGCCTGAGCTTTTTAAACTTTTTGTACACATTTCGATCCAGGAGGCTTGCGATTGGCGCTGTTGGTTTGGGCTCGATTGGAGGTATCGCGTGAAACTTTGTGTTGCGTTTGCTCCCTTCCCGAGAACTGAGAGACAGCCTCAGCTCAGGAGTTGCAATTGCGCTGGCCTTTACTAGCTGGCCGCCCTCCTTCAGCTTGAGCGGCGAGCAAACGAGCGCCCAGCAGAGTGCGACAAATTTGCATTATCCGGGCGCTTCCGGCGCCGCCAACTAATTGGCCGGCGGCGCGCAATTTTGGCCCGCGAAGGGGGGCGGCGGCGGCGGCTGCGAGTTCCCGCGAACGGCGAGTTGGGCGCAGGGGCGCGCTGGCAGGTGGAGGCGGGCAGGTAGAGGGGCGGCCTCTCGGTCCAGTGGGCGGCCAACATGAGAGTGGCCATATTTATGGCGCACATGAACGCTTGGGCCGCATACATGTACATGCACGCCGGGCGCCGGCCAGCAAATCACGGGCGCCGTCATCTTGCTCTGATCGTCCCCAGTCGGGCTCGTCACTGCTAGCTCAATTGGGCCGAGAGGAGGCCGAGTGGAGGCAGCCAGCAGATTCTTATCCGCTTAAATTGGCCCAACATTCTAATGCATTTCCATTCAGTCGAGTCGAGCCGAGTCCAGTCCAGTCCAGTCCAATATGTCATCCTCATCGATGGCTCTTTCTCGGAAGCAGGCCGCTCGGCGGGTAACGTGAGCCGCGGGCCTCTGCGCGCCTGCTGGCCGTGCATTGGCCAAGCGCGCAGAAGATAGTCGTTGGCGAGCAATCTAAATATTATTAGAATATTAGTGGCCAACCGGGCGGCCGAGCCAGCATATTAGATCACGACAGGCAGAGAGAGAGAGAGAGGCGAGGCAAGCCCGCGAGTGTCTTGGGCCGGCCGCCCAGTCTGGCCAATTTGGCCGGCTCAGCTCGAGTTGAGTTCGAGCCGGCTCAGCTCCATCCAACTGGACTCAGTGGGCAGGAAAGCTAAATTAATTTTCCATTCTAATGCTCGGACTTGGAGCGCCCGCTTAGCTAGCGGCCGACAGTGGACAGTGGACAGTGGACACTGGACTCTGGCTGGCCACCAATGGGGGCCCAAGCCGTGCGAGCCCATTGAGTGGCCATTGATTGGCGGCTCAATGGTTTCCTGTAGCCGTGGGCGAGCGGCCGGGATTAATTTGCACCGCTCTCGCTTTCGCAGGGCGCAAGGAAGCCGCCAAGGCGAGCAAGTCGGGAGTCTCGCGTGTTTGCTCACGCGCTTTGAGGCCGCCGGAAGCGGAAGCCGGAGAGAGAGAGAGAGAGAGCGAGAGGGGGAGGGCGAGGGGCTGGCGAAAGGTGAGCGCGCGCTAATGGAGCCGCGAGGGGATGGGTCACGTATGTTTGCCAGGCTTGGTTTGGCCGGACTGGCCAACAATATAATGCGGCCGCCTCATTAATAGGCCGGCCACTTTTTATGCGCAAGCTCCGCCCGCCGCCGCCGCCGCCGAGCTATATGAAATTTTGGGCCCATGGGAATCTGAATCCGGCCCAAGGTTCGCCTGTTGAAAGAGAGTGCAGTTTAGTTGTTTGCTTATTTATTTATCTGAACTAGATCTACTCTCTCGCTCTTATTCAATATTATCTCGAGTGGTCATCTGCTATTGAAGTGAGCGCCGAGTGGCCGAGATTGGATGTGGCGAGTAAAGGAGGTTTAGATTGAGCCCGAGAAGCCCGTCAATATCGGGGCCCATTGTTGCGGGACCTTGTTTTTGGCCGCCAAGATAACGAGCCCGAGGAGGGCGACATCTCGCCGGGCCCACCCAACGGCTGGCCCAAGGCACTTGACTCCCTTGCTCGTCCGCCCCTTTCCCGCAGCCCCGAGTCGGCCGAGCGCCCGAGGCCGGCCCAACTTAATGATTTGGCCGCCAATTGCGCCAATCTCGCAGCATCCCCGCAGCTCCAAGGCGGGCGCGCGGATCGATCGGCAGGAAATTGGATCCAACTAGAGGCAGAGGAGGCGAGAGGTATCGTTTGTGGCCGCGCACTCATTCAAAGCCAGCCGGCTATAGGGACGCTCAATCTCGGCCTCGCGCCTCCATTGCGCCGAGAGCACCTCTCCTCCTTGCGCCGCCCCAACCAGCTCGCCAGTTGGCCCGCATTCAAGTCTGGCCCAATAATGAGACAACCTATGCCTAATGAGTCAATCATGGCCACTGGACTGGAGGGCCCGCGCGCAAGTGGCGCCATCTGGCCGCAGCGAGCCGCCACCAACGCCAGGGTCAGCCGGAAGTTGGCGAACTCTAGTGCGCGCGCGGGGGGCAACTCGTTTGAAGTGGCCGATTTGGGGTCAGCTAGGCGGGGGGCTTGTTTGTTCTAGAGGAGGAGAGATATGGCTCGACAAACGTGTTGCCGCCAGGATATAATAATTGTAAACTTGCACAAAAGCGGCCGACCTGAGACGACATCGGCCAAGAGGTCGAGCTTCCGAGTCAGGCTCAGACCCAAATGGCGCCCAAATGAAGACTTGGTCCCACTCTTGCGCTTTCGAGCGCGATCACAGCTTGCCTCCGTTGAGACTTTGAACCACTGAAGTCATAATTTTCACATGCACCATGAGCCATCAGGCGAGCAATTAATCAGATGGGCTCCGCTTTTGCGTCAATATTTGCCTTTAAAACAGCGCGATTATCATAATTGATTTATTGCCAGAAAGGCGCCAGCGGTTGCCGCCGATCCCTCGGGTGAGTCGCTTGCGGCCTGGCCAAGCCGGCCGGCTTGCTGGCCCGCCTTTGCCGAGAACAAGTCTCTGCTTGGAGGCAGCTGGCTGGCTGTCTGGCTGCGCTTTGGGCGCCAATCACCACCGCTAGCTCGCGAGTAACGGCTTGAGGCTCCCAGGAGAGGGACGATTGATGATGATCATTGAGCCTCGGCTGGCTCACCTGATCCATTGGCGCGGCTTCGTGCGAAAGAGTTGGCGCGCGCGCGCGCGACACGCGGAGAGCCAATCAATTTTTCCTACCTGCTCGCGCTGCGCCTAGTTGCGTTCGCGCCTCCTCGCCGCGCAAACAGAACATCTCCCTCCCTCTCTCTCTATTCAATAATATGTTAATGAGATGTTTTCGAGCATAAAAGCTTATCTCAGCGGGCCCAAAAGTGAACGTGCGTCCACAAAGAGTGAGCCGGGGCGACAAAATTAATTGCCATCCGCTCGAATTACCAGGTGGTGTCGCTCGCTTGGCCACCGCCAATGGGGCCTATGGGCGGCTCCAGGTGGCGGCAACCTCCGTTGGTCGGCCAACGAGAGTTAAAGGCCAAAGAGTCGCGGCTTGTTTTGGGCTTGTCGCCCTTGGATGGGCAAGTCGGCCATGAGTGATCGCTTTACAACTCGATGCGCCATCTCACAGCGACAGCCGGAGATTGTTTTGCGAAATTTGTTGCCACTCCGGTCGGTTCGGTCAGCGATGCCTTCAGCGCCCATAGATAGCTCACCTCATCGTCAACTCGACCACGAGCAGCCTCCAAAGGCCAGAGTGGATCGCGCAACGAGGGCCAATCGAAGGGTGCTAGGCGAGTGCAACCATTATTTAGGATCCATCATATTGGGGCGAGAGTCATGGAGGCTCTATGGGTCTGCGTGCTCTTCTGGTCGGACGGGTTTGAGTGTCTAATCAGCGAGGTTAGTATCACAAATGACGCCAACACATGAGAAGACCACTTCCACTGTCCTACCATCCGGTTTGCCTTGTCGGCTTGCGGTAGTGCTGCAGTGAGTGAGGGCGAATCTGAGCTGCAAGAGTCGAGCTGCCGGCAGCCAACAGGGTGCAGCACCGTCAGCGTAGGTCGTGCAGCTCGCTACGTGCGCCTCCCTTCCCCCTCCAACTCGCAGTCTGAGGCGCCTGTCCGGGCCATCCTTCTTTCCCCCCCCCCGCTCTCTCCGCCGCGAACCAACCTCGGCCAACCGTCTGTCTCGCGCCTGGTGCACGCAGCGACCGGCGCTTGCAACGGCACCTCTCTCGCTCGCTCGCTCTCCCCTTGTGAGCGTATGCGCGGAGATTCTGCACGCGCGCGACCCAGCAGCCAAATCCAACGGCCAACCACCAGCCAGGCAAGTCGGCAGGATTGACAATTGGCCCGCTGGCTGCCTGGCGCATTGGCCAGGCTAGGCGAGCGGTGGCGCCAACTGCTTGGCGGGCAGCCCATTGAATTTGTGCGCATGAAACAATAGCTAACGAAACGCGCGCGCTCTTCTCTTCTCAAACCCGCGCCTTTTACTATGCAAACTCGCGGCCACCTCCTCCGCCTAAGCGATCTCTACAGCGGACAACCCAATTCTAAGACTATTACCTCTTGCCTCCTTAATAATCCACCAACCATCGGCCGCCTATTTCTAGGCTAGCGGCCTGTGAGAATATTGCCACCACCGAGGGAGCCGCCCACGCCAAGTCTGTCAAAACCCGCAACATCGTCGACGACAGCAACAACATTAGCAGCAAGCACGCATAGCCTAGGAGCCAGACGCGATGGCTGAAGTTGGACCGAGCTTATACTGGCTAGAGACATGGAGTGCACAGTTGTCGACCATAGTCGGCGCCTTCGCTAGCCTATGTGGCGTATTTGCCCTATTTGCTGCCGGAGCCTCCTGCAAATTCGCCGGCCTCCTCCAAATAATAACGGGTTTGATAGTGGTTGCCATTGAGGGGCCCAACTTTTTGCCCCAACTAGCCGTCTTGGCGCCAGCTGGCGCCTTGTTTGAGGGCAAGCCAGCCTGGATCAAGGTGGCTGTTTATGCCGCTCTAACAATTATACCTGCCTTTGCTGGTTGCTTCAAGGCCTTTCTGTTGGGCTTCATAGCCTCAGCAATAGTGACGGTCATACATGCCCTTCTTCTGCTTGGCCGCCGGACGCCACCCGACGAAATGCGATTCCAAGGCGGACCCGACGGCCAACAGAACCAACCCTACTCGCCAACTTCCCCTTAAAAAACATTCCCACCAGAAACTGTAGCTCCAATCCTCAACAGGCCAAACGAAATTGCGCTCGATCTCTCGAACATGGAGTTCTGGCCAAAAGTCGAACACTACTCTACACTGTAACAATCAGAATCTCTCAAATAGGAGCCCCATTCCAAGAGCGAAAATCCGTCAGTTCTAGTCGTTGGAAGGTAAAACTATTCCAAGAACAAACTCAACAGAATTTCCCGACCATAACAATACGCATATCACACCGCCAATGTCCCACCAGAACAATATGAACTTTTCGTCCGACGAAAATTTCAAGCTCACCACCTCCATATAATGTGATGTGAGAAGTTGACCTCGAAATATCTTGCTCGAGTGGTGCTGGTGTTTATATCACCAATCACGCTCGGCCCCATTTCTAGCCAACTTACATCGGTGAAAACGCTATCCTCGTTTTAACTTCTCTATTTCCATCATTGGCTTAAATCAACATCCATATCAGAATGGATCATATCGAACAGAGCGGAAGCTGATGATCGTCGAACGGGCGCTAGGTCTATGTAGTGTTACGTGAAGCATTCTGCATACTAACACTGGCTGACACCCTAGCGCTGAGTTTAGATCATTTAGTTCAACGTTTACCCGATTGATTCTTGGATCTTGAACACCAATGGGTTTTGTTTGATCTCTCTAACTCTCTCTGGCTTCTCACCGACTCAAAATCTAGCTTATCAACCCTCACCCCAAATCGGTATTCATTTGAAACATTCGCACCATCACATTAAGGTTTGGTTGATATAATTTACCCTTCAAATTGAATTCTAAACGCACTCAATCCTCGAGGCTTACTGATTGAACGTCCCTGGGAAGCTCCCTGAGAAAACAATCTATTATACTTGAATATATTAAAAAGTTAAAACAACCATACAGCTAGGAAACCAAAGAAGAAATCATAGATACGAATCGTCAATCTAGTGGCTAAAGTTCTGATCGTATCCTTACGACGAGTTCCGCAGGAATGTGAGTAGCGTCATGTTCGTGTGGTAACAGGTCTTTATTTGCAAGATTAAACCATGGACTTTTCCAAACGCAGATTTGTGTAGGGAACCATCCACTACTTTTAAAATGATTTCATCATAGCCATGTTAGTGAAGTGCCATTTTACAAACCACATGAAATTTTACTATTTTATTCATATCAGATCCTAGATCTTCATTACCGGGAACGGATTCGATTTTTGGTCAATTTAAAGCGAGACTTGTAATGGCAGCCATACTATGAAATACAAGGTTTATATCGGATGAGTTCAATTTTCTATCCGCCTTTCTGTCATTTACATGGATTCTGCCGGTAATCAATGTGGAAGCCTCGCGCATTCCGCGCCATATTGGACACAAATCTCAGGATGAATGGTCCCGAGGTTGTGTCAGTTATAATGGCGCCTTTCAAGTCAGAAAATTGGCCATCCAGTTGCTGGTATCTGTTGTTTATGTTCGAGCCTTGATTGATGTTGTTGTAATTTGCCGCCAATGATTGAAGTTGCTGCTGGATTATCATTGATTGCTGCAGGATGGCTGCCTGCTGTTGCTCCAGATTGTTATTGACGTTTCCGGCTTGCTGCTGGCTTAGCAAAGTAGAGGTGGCTGAATTGCTATTCCCGCTATTGTTTCCAACGATTCCACTGGGATAGGTTGCATTTCCGGTCGCCTGTTGCTGTTGCTGCAAGCGAGCTAGTTGCTGGAGTAGGGCGTTATGTTGGTGTTGCAATTGTTGCTGGAGATGCATTGCCGGCGATTGGTTGTTAATACCTACTGAGCTTAAAACGCTACCATTCTGCGCGAATTGAATTGAGGCTGGATTGTCGTATCCAGGCTGTAGACTCGGATTTGGATAATGACCCGTGATGCCGCTACAGAGACGAACGCCGCCAATAAGCAAGTAGTCATCTCGGCACTCGGTGGACACGGGATGCCAATCTACAGCCTGACCGTTGAGTTGCGAGCTATCATTTAAACCAAACAAAGATTGGCCGACTGCGAAAGGTTGTAGCCCTTGCTCGCTCTGTGACAATTGATACGTAATGGAGCAAAACCCGGACTCTTTTCTAATGCACATAGTATAATCCAGGTCATTTGGGTACCCTCCAAACTGGTCTTGGGTAGCAAATGGGCCATAAGTGTTGAAGCGGGAAGAGCTAGCTCCAGATACCGGTAGCTGGTGATGGCGTTGCTGCTGCTGGTTCATGTTTCCATGGAACTGGAGTCCATATGGGGCCGTTGGCAGGCCCAAATTAACGGCGGAACCGTCTTGCGCGTTTGCAGCCTGCTGTAAGAGGTCGTAGTTGTTTGATGGCTGGCTTAAAAAGTGCTCATCATCATAATTGAAACTCTTGATGGTCCCATGAGTGCCCATGAAATATTGGAGACAATGGGCGGGCGCGGCATAATCGGAGCGGCAAGGTATCTGAGTGATAAGGATCTCGAATGAGCGCCGATAAAAGCCCATCATCATCATGTGCAACGTTATTACGCCTGACTCATCAACGCCCACGTAATAGTGTTGACCATCGTTGAGGCCACAAATCTTTGGGATTATATAATTCTCGTTTTGGCCCGAGACCACAAACATATCCTGGCTACAGTTTCCATTAGTTGGTTTTGCCACATCAAATCTAAGCAAATCGAGCCTAAATTGGCACACGCCCTTATCAAGCTTTCCAATTTTTGCCCGACACATACGATTCTGGTCATAGGTGTTCGGGTAGCCCGGATTCCGGAAGTAGACTGAGCGCTCGGCGGCAAATTGGCCACAGGTTACATCGAACAGGCAACAAACATGGCTAGAGCCAGAGAGCTCGTTTGAATTGGGACCACATTTGCCCATTGGAGTGCCGCCCTTTCTGATGCATTCGCTAGCTTGATAACAGGTACCATGTCTGTTATCTGCAGCAACACATTGATCATTCTTGAACTCAGATGGTTGCCCATTTAAGGCGGTGCCAAATGAAGTTGTCGGATTTGCCGAGATGACAGATGACACACTAGATGGTTGGGATGAAATTGGATTATCATTGAAAGGTTGGAGTTGCTGCTGATGGATAGATGAATGGGCCTGATTAGGCGTCATCAGATAAGTGTTGCTTGGCAAATTTCCATAGGCAGAATCGGAGCCAAAGTTGTTTGAATCGGCGCCGTTGATTCCGGCTATCAGATTGCCTGATTGCGCAAACTGTTGTTGGAAGAATCCGCCATCATCCTCGTAAGGCAATTGCTGCTGCTGCTGGCCATAAACGCTATTGAGTCGAAAAGAGGTGGACGGAGGCCTGTAAGCATTGCGCCTTGAGAACTGACTCTGTTGGCGCTGTTGATTGATGATTTGGTTCAAATTGATACCAGGCGGCGGCAAATTGTAACCGAATTGGCCATTTATCAAGTCAACGCCGCTCAAACCTTGCGAGCTCGTTTGATAGCCCTGATTTTGTCGATTCTGTTGATTTTGAGCGTACGGGCTACTCGACAAGCCAACCTGCTGCCCGTAAGGCTGTGTAGATGTGAAAGGTGGTTGGCTCTGTGTTGCAAAGTATTGATTATAGTTGGTTCCCAACAACCCTGGTGCTACTAGCTGACCATTGGAGAGGTCAGACGGCGTGTACTGGCCGGTGGTGGGGTTGTAGGTGAAGGTGGTCGACATAACGGGCGCGATTGGAACCTGTTGCGCTTGGGCCCCATTGTACTGGGCAGCTTGGTTGACTTGAACAGCGACGGGTTGAGCTGGAGCAGTTGAAATCGGCTGGTTATTGCTAGTGGGCGCCTGTTGTTGCTGTTGTTGTTGTTGTTGTTGTTGTTGTTGCTGCTGCTGCTGCTGTTGCTGTTGATGAACAAGAAAGCTTCTCGTTGCATCCTGGTTTGCGCCCTGAGGTTGTCCATTTGCGGCAGCGACAGTGGCTGCCGCAAGACTGGCTGTGCCGGATGCTGATAGATACCTCGAATTGACACCGTTGGCACGTTCAGAAAGTGCAGGTAGCGAGTTGTTTTGCTGTGCTACAATGTTTCCGTTTGCAAGCCTCGCAAACGAATGGCTATCTTGGGCTAAAAGAGAAATAGATATCACTAACAAGGTGTATAGAGGCTTGCCCAGTTTAAAACAAATTCCTCGTTTCATCTTGATAAGATTCGAGGCAAGGACGATATCTTCCATTTAATTTTCGACGATTTCTGCACTTTAAAGGAAAGGAGCTTTCAAGTGCCTGATCTGCTTGATAGCCAGAACTAGAATGACCCACAGAATGTGTAAGCCAAGCGCTTCAGAATCGAAGCCGAGAAGCACAGGTCAAGTGGACATAAATCAATCAATTGATTTGCAAAGAACAAAGCACAAACAACAGGTAGTCTAAACTAGCTTGTTTCAAACCAAACTGGAGCACACAACAGCTAATCGTTGCTCGAGGACCACAAACGGAAACGCCCAAGTGGAATTTTGGATATGGAGCCCGAACTTAGACTGCTCCATTGTCAGGTATCGGTGGTCATTGCGACAAGAGAATGTTAGATTTGTGGTGTTCGTCCCGTATAGTGATATCATAGACCTCGTGAAATTGACTATACCGAGTGGCATACTTTTGTATGCAGATTGTTTCGTCTGACAAGACTGTTGCTATCCCAAGACGAACTTATCTTCGCGCCAATCAAGTTTCTACTTCGATGGCTCTATCATGAATTTAGCCGAACTTCACTAGAACCAATAGAACCCCTCTGTCCTTTTGCTAGGCGACACGAACATATCAAGTGGTTTTGTAACCACAACTTTAGCTGAGTTTGTTGGTCCATATTTGGGACGTGGACGAAACATCTCGCGTTTCAATGTTGACGTTGCAATTGCTAGCATGCTGATATCACCAGTATTGATCTCGGCGGTTTAACAGAAGTTGAATTTTATACGCAGCACTAAGAAAACCATTACCAGTCTAGTTGATTTTTTTGCTCATTGAGTTTTTCGCCTTCCATCATTCGAGCCAACTAACTGAAAGAATACCAAGAATAGTTACAAAAATGGCATCCGGAGACAAAGAATTGGGTGAGCTTGGAATTCGATTGCAGGTAATATTGAATGAGACCAGTGAGTTGCTAACGATTTGGCCCCTTATATCTCGCCATCGCAGCAATTCTCAGCGTATATGATAAAACTGGCTTGATTGAATTTGCAACTAGCCTGAGCAAGGCCGGCCTGCAACTAGTTGCCAGCGGTGGAACCTCGAAACAACTTCGAGAGGCTGGTTTGAACGTGCAAGATGTGTCAGACATAACAAAATGCCAGGAGATGCTCGGTGGTCGTGTCAAGACACTTCACCCTGCAGTTCATGGCGGCATATTGTCGAGGAAAATCGATTCGGACCTCGAGGATATGCGAAGAACTGGCTATCAGTTTGTGCGGATTGTGGTCTGCAACTTGTACCCATTTGTTGAGGCGATTAGCAAACCGGACACAACCATCGCCGAGGCTGTCGAACAGGTTGACATCGGTGGGGTCACCCTGCTCAGGGCGGCCGCCAAAAACCACGACCGAGTTACCATCGTTTGTGATCCAAACGACTATGGGCGTATAGCCGAAGAGTTCTCAAAGTCCAAGGACACAACCCCAGAAACTCGCCGTGAACTAGCAGTTAAGGCCTTCCAGCACACATACTCGTACGATATGTATATAGCGGATTATTTCAGAAAGCAATATCTTTCGCCGAAATGCCAACTCAACCTCAGGTACGGTATGAATCCACAACAAAGGCCGGCTCAGATTTACTCGTTTGATAGTCGATTACCTTTTCGCGTACTCAATGGAAGTCCAGGTTATATAAATCTTCTCGATGCTCTAAATGGCTGGCAACTGGTGAAGGAACTCAAGCAAGCCCTAGGTCTTCCGGCTGCTACCTCTTTCAAGCACGTTAGTCCAGCTGGCGCAGCTGTTGGCGTTCCTTTAGACCTTAAGCAAGCTAAACTTTGCATGGTTGATGACATGGACTTCGAAAATCTGTCACTGGTTGCCACTGCCTATGCGAGAGCTCGCGGCGCAGATCGTATGTCTTCATTTGGAGATTTTGTTGCAATTTCCGATAAGGTTGATGTCATGACTGCGAAGATAATCTCTCGAGAAGTTTCGGATGGTATCATTGCTCCAGCTTATGACAATGAGGCACTTGGGATACTGAAATCAAAGAAAAATGGTAACTACTGCATTCTCGAAATGGATCCGGACTATGAACCCTCGAGCGACCGAGACCTCAAGGTGATATATGGTTTAAGATTGGAGCAGACCCGAAACAAGGCCACGATACAACGTGAATTGTTTTCGTCCAATAACATCGCTACCAGTGGGAAGCACATACCCGATTCCGCCATGAGAGATCTTATTGTTGCCACAATCGCAGTCAAATACACACAATCAAACTCAGTTTGTTACGCCAAGGATGGACAAGTTATCGGAATAGGAGCGGGTCAACAATCAAGGATCCATTGCACGAGATTAGCTGGAGACAAGGCAGACAACTGGTATCTCAGACTACACCCTCGTGTTCAGGGTATGAAGTTCAAGAAGAACATGAAGAGGGCTGACATTTCAAACTTGATTGATTTGTTCGTGAATAATCAAATCGAACAGGATGAACTAGATGGTCGTCTTGAAGAACCGGTGGCTTTGTTTAGCCACTTAGAGCGTAAGGAATGGCTTAAAGGGTTAAAGGATGTTGTCGTTAGCAGTGATGCGTTTTTCCCTTTCAGTGACAACATCGACCGTGCCTACCAGTCAGGTGCCAAGTACATAGTAAGCCCAGGTGGATCGACCAATGACAAGATTGTTATTGATTCTTGTGAAAGATATGGCATAACACTAATCCATACAGGTCTAAGGTTGTTCCACCATTAGGTGCTTGAATTATGCTGCATTAAGTAGCGCGGTCTCTCTACGAATCGCAGGATCACATTTTTAATATTGACGTTCTACTGAGGAGATGACATTAACCAGAGTTTTAAATAAATCCGTCTTCTTCACTCATGTAACCTTGTCGTCGCTAACTTTTGGAGGATTCAATCGCTTTTGAGGCGAGTTTAGTTGCCTATTGAGTTCGCTGGGTTGAGGAGCTTGATTGAGGGGCTTAATTCTTAGGGGCGCAGGTCTTTTGATTCTTCGTTCAATGTCCACATTACCTGAAACGTTAACTAGCTGAGAGGGGAAATTTAGCACCTTCCTGACATCTGGTTCGAGCTCGTCACTGGGCAAAAACGTTCCGTCAAACTCCTTATCAGCTTCAGTACGCAAATTCACATCGACAAAATATACTATGTGCTTGGCAGCTTGGAAGGTCGGGTTGTTTCTACCTACATATTCCATATTTTTCATCAATCCTGGGGATACAATAATCTTGATGTGCTTTAGATACTTCAGTAAGCTCTCAGCATATTCCTCTTTGATTGAGTGCTTCTCAGCAATAGCTTTTGGTGTCCAGTATTCTTCATCTGCAAGCTTGTTCAACATGATATCTTGCAACATGTTCAGGCTTAGTCGGCCAGGGGGTACTTTATCTACCTCCCAGATATCGGCTGGATCACTAAGATCCAAGCTGGTCAATTTAGGTAGTGTTCGACTAGATGCTATTTCTTTGTCTGAACTAACATCAACTGCCTCTGCCTTGTTGGATCTCTCCTCTATCTGCACTGTTTTGGTAACAAGTAGCTTGCTTGAGACTTCTCTCACGAGGCTATCATCCGATTCCGTTATACTTAACGAAGTTGGTGCTGAGATCTCGGCTGGCTTGGATTCGTCTAATGTTGGTGCGTCCTTCCTCAATGCTAATAATCTTCGCTCTCTCACGCTCCGGAAGCCCTTCTCTAGATGTGGATACTTTTTCGGGGGCTCGAGTGATAAAGAACCGATAGCACGTGGAGCTGGCTCAAAGTATTCAGCGTCTGGTCCAAGGTATTTCTTTGCGCGATTGGCTACGTTGAAACGTTGAGCTGACCTGATGATTGCAAAACTAAATGCTTTCCGGACTAGCTTAAAGAAAGTTACCAAAGACGACATCTCAGTAATATCATGGATATTGCCCCATTTTAGTTGCTTAACTTTCGGATTTGCGATATAAGTCACGCTTTGAGCAGCGGCCGCGCCGAACGCCCAGATTCATGCATATTATGTAAGCTGCGTGAGTTCTGGTGGAATAAGGCCACTCGATCGATGTTCGTCTTGGCCTCCGGGGATAGCCTTTCTATCATATCAACACCAAATTAAATAATCTCTAGGCATGTCTAACGTGCAAGCCGCAACTAAGGGTGAGTTCTTTAAATAGACAATCTGCCTAAAGAAGCACGAATAACTGACCGACCACCGTATCGCTAGTGGCTGACCAGGTTATATCGAGGCTATTTGATCATCGGCAATTTACCTCAGGGGAAATAAATTATCTGTTAAAGGAGCTCAAAGATGGTATTAATCTTGAAGAAAACTTCAATAGGATTCTCAAGATAAGCCAGAACACTTACGTCGTTTCCGACTTGAGCTCGACAAACCCTCCCAAATCCGCTGAAAACATGGCCAAAGATATCTGCGATAAAAGTAAGTGAGTCATGAAAGTGAATCCTCTTCAGGCTCGAAACGATCCGACTGACTAATTCTCAACAATTAAGTCACCCTACTACAGGAACAAGCTCAAAGAATATTGAACCTTGAGGACGAATTTCGCCTTAAAGAGAAGGCCTTACTGTCTGACGCTCGAGCTGAGCGCGAAAGAGTGAGACAATCTAGCTATCGGGCGACGCAAGTCAAGATAGAGGAACTCAATGAAACTTTGGCTCGAGAGGAGCTAGAGCTGGAGCGAAAATATCTCAAGTTTGAAGAAAACCTGAGAAACAAATGATCGATTCATTCAAACCTAGCAGGCAACTTGTCTCCGAATGGTCGAATAACTGCTCCCAACATTCGATTCTGGCAGTCTACTCGGATCAATGTGGCCAAACTTTCGTCTGATAACTACGAACCCTTCGCATAAGATGGATCCATGAGAAGTTACTAAAGTGATGGACGAACAGAGTCAAATCTTATGATTCACCGAACCCAACAGCTCATAATGAGCCATTGGACTCAAAAGTTTGAATACGTCTTCATATAAGTTGATATACTGAAGTACAAAGATGTGTTTAGGCTAGAGGCAGTGGTTCATTGAGTATTTTAACGGGTTCATCATCGCCTCTAAAGTCTAGCGACAGCGGTAACTGTTACTTAAAGATATTCTTGGCATAAGGTCTTCTAAGAGTAGACCGTTATGAATTAGCATCCTCTCATCCATGTCATACGGGATGATCTGGTTGATCATAGCTTCTTACTCTTCGGCGGGTAGATTTGCTTCTTTCCAAAGCTCTTGGAGACTACTACGTCTAGATCCTCCAAGTTGTCAGGCGCTAAAGTCGTGGTGACAGTCTGGCTTGCATCAGTTAGAGGATCCAAGCGTAACTTCGGGAGTATAACCGTAGATTCGTCAGATTTGTGTCACTTATAGAGCGATCGTATGCCTCCATAGACTTACCAAGAATCTGTTTTTCTCCTCACAGGCGTATTCCGTCTCGTCTACATCGTTATAGCAATCGGTTGGACTTCCTTTCGGTTTAGCTTTACCATCGAACTCGCAGAGTTTATCCAAAGGCTTGGCCTTAACGATCAGCTTATTGTGATCCGATGGTTTCTCTTGCGGACAGTAAAAAACTTTTGGAGTTTTGATGTCAAAAACTATTGATCTTCTGCTGAAATCTTTCTTGCTACCTTTACTGGCTTCAACTGATTGCTGAGATAAGATGAGGATACATGTTGCGGCTATAACAAAACATAAGACTCCAAAGTTATGGGTCGAGTTTGGATTACTCGGAGACATCTTCGCCCCAAGTGCTGAGGATCGATAGAAGAGAGAATTGCTTACAAGGCTATCCGAGATTTGTTAGCTTGCCGTCCATGGCTTTGGAGCGATGGTTTGAGGTTACCTGTTGCGTATATGTAACATTGGCCGCCTGAAAACAAGGCAGCTACCGTTCTACTTTGGTAGCCTTGATCCTGTGGTTGGCATGAATCCTTGAGCGAACCAGCTGCCAGAGCAAGAGCGAGACAAAGCCGAGCGAAAGCAGGTAAGAATTGAACGAGCCCTTCTATTACCCTGGTTTTTACGGGTCGATGCAGGAAGAGAACTCTTACAGGCTCACCTGAGGGCAAAATCGTCATTTCCTGCGGCCAGCAGAGCTTTCCTGCAAATCTGTTAAAGAAGCCAACTTCTCGCCTGTTTCTCTGAGCCCCTCCTCTCTCTCTCTTTTTTCGTCCACCTCCCTTGGCTTGTGCGAATGCTTTGTGAGCGCATTACAACTATTGCAAGGCCTTGTCAGAAGACTCCATTGGCCATCTGTGGGACTTGTTCGCTTTAATGGTGATGGCTCGACTTCGGGCTCATTGAAGGCATGACCACCGCAAACAATAGCTTACCAAATGGAAACAAGGAGCGCAAACAAGAGGAGTGGCTTGATAATGTTTGGAGCTCTAGGGAGCAGCGTACGGCCGATCAAATTGAAACCCTCGGCAAGGAATTGGACGAGGCTTGGCAGGCCGAGCTTAGATTGAAGGGTCGCGAGCAGGCCAGCTTAATCTCGGCCTTTGTCAAATGTTTCGGGCGCCAATTTTTCATTGCTGCGATGTGGGAGATGATTGGCAAGTGCTTGTTTGGCGTACTTGTTGCCGTTGCCCTCGGCTCTCTCATAGGAGATATTCAAGTGTTTACCTTTGAAATAGGTAAAAAATCTAGTGATAGAATATGGAGATGGGATTCGCTTCAATCGAGAATCATCTATAAATCGATCATTCTGTTTGTCTGCATGTGTGGCAACATCCTATCAAGTGAATACTACCTATTCCATTCGACTTACGTGGGCATGAAATGTCGCTTAGCTTGTACATATTTGATTTATCGTAAGGCTCTTAAAATGAGCCTTCTAAGTCTAGAATCAACAACCAGCAGTCAGATTATAAATTTGATCACGAATGATGTTAGCAAGTTTGACACAACCTTCTACTATCTGCAATACATCTACATAGCACCAATTCAAGCAACACTCGTATTATTTCTCCTTGCAACCTTTTACATGGGTTTCATTGCATCGCTTGCCGGCGTTCTACTAGTCTTTCTATACCTATTTATTCAATTTCATTTGGGTCGCTCGTTTGGAAAACTAAGAATCGAGTCCACCATCAGAACGGACGAGCGCGTCCGTTTGATGGGCGAGCTAATTGACTCAATTGGAATCATAAAAATGTACGCATGGGAGGAGTTTTTCGAGCGAAATATAACGGAAGTGCGCGATAAAGAGCTCTCGGCCCTCAGAAGAGTGCTCACCTTGCGCGCGATCAACCTATCTCTATTCTATGGGGCCTGTAAACTTATACTGATGGTCATCTTTGTTGTTTACGTTTCAATGGGTTACACTTTTAATGCGGTTAAAGTTTTTACGGCCATAACTATGACAAATTCAATGCGAACCTACCTGACCCTATTCTTCCCATACTCAGTCGGCCAGGTTAGTGAGCTTAAAATTTCACTTGACAGAATACGACAATTTCTCATTCAACAGGATCTCATTAGACAATCGCAGCTAGATTCGGGCCATTTCAGTCAAATTAGGGACAAACAAAATGGTCTCTCGATGCTGATAACGCCGTCTGGCTTGATGAACGTCAGAGCTGATAATAAGCGGCTTGAGAAGCTAGTGGAAGCTGGTGGGGCAAGTTTAGCACAGATTAAGCAAGAGCCGGCGATCCCTTGCGGAATTTGCGCAAAGTTTGACAACAACCACCTGTTAATTGATAGAAAATTTGCCATTATCTTTCACGAAGTCAGCGCAGCTTGGCCAAAAACTTCACACGAAAACTCCAACGAACCTCAGCAGTATTCGTCAACCATTTTTAACAAGCTAACAGCCCATATCAAGCACCATGAGTTTGTTATGATCGTTGGCCGAGTTGGGGCTGGCAAATCTTCGTTGTTAATGTGCATTTTAAATGAGCTTCCAATCCAAACTGGCTCAATCCGAATCAACGGAACGCTCGCCTATGCATCGCAGGAGCCCTGGTTGTTTGCCGGCACCGTGCGCGAGAATATAACCATTGCTTGGCACAAACGGGCCGGCAGAAACCACAACCAAATGCCTGATAGGCTCGAGCGAAGGTACCGTGAGGTGTTGCGAATTTGTTGCCTTGATAGAGACCTGGAGCACTTGTCTGACGGTGATCTCACCTGGGTGGGCGAGCGCGGAACCACCCTGAGCGGGGGCCAGAAGGCGCGAGTTAACCTAGCGCGAGCTCTCTTCTATGACGCAGACATATACCTACTCGACGATCCCTTGTCGGCCGTTGACTCCTCTGTCGCGAAGTACATCTTTGACGAGTGTTTCAAGACTTTCTTGAAGCGAAAGACAGTTTTGCTAGTCACCCACCAAGTTCAATTTTCAACCCCGGCCCAAAAGGTTCTACTCCTGCACGATTCGCCCGACTTCAGTTATGGGCCAGCAACAATGGTGCTCCATAATCTCTTCAGACAGTACAATCTAGATCCAAAGGCGGCGCTTCCAAATGCAACAGAGGAGCGAACTGTTGTACCTGTTACGGTGACCGAGGATCCAAAGAAGAGCGATTTTGAGACCACTGAACCAATAGGCGAGATTGAGAGCGGCGGAATGGCAACCATCAAATCAGTGAATAGTGAGGACTTAATTCATGGATTCAACACGGAAGAGCTCATGACCTCAGAATCGACGCCAAATTCGAACAAGTCGCGCCATTCGGAGAGTGTTGCCCAAATGCCCGATTCAAAGCGAACCATTAAGCAATTGGTTCAGAAGTCGCCCACCAGATCACCATCCTTGCGCATGTTAACCGAAGCCGGAATCGAGAGCACGAGTCAGCCGGCCGATCTCGGCACTTATGTGTTCTATGGCGCAAAGGCGGCTTCAATCTGGACAGTGGTGATCTTTCTCTTAACAAATATTCTTACTCAGATATTGTTCAACGGAACTGATTATTTTCTCAGCGAGTGGTCGAGCTCGGAGGAGAGACGAGGCGTTGATAGATTTTTACTTGAACAATCCAATCTGAGTCGGCTAGATGACTCAACGTCCTCCAATCAATCAATCTCTCGTTGGTCCGAAATCGCCTCCATGGACGAGAGGATGAGCGAGTTTAACAGGTTTGAGCTCCACGAGAGTAGCATGAATGTGCAACAACTCAATCGCGAAGACGAACGACCAACTCCGGTGCCCAAGGTGAACGACCCTCACGAGTATCCCTCGGCTGCCTTTGCAAACAATCTGTCAGGAACAAGCTCGGCGGACGGATTCACCAGAGCGTTGGGGTATCGTTACAATAGAGATTTTATGATTGCTCTCGAACGGCAGCGACAAGAACTTGCAGCCCTAACGACAAAACGTAAGCCCTTCGCTTTGTTGATGCGAGCGAACGAGTCTCGCCAAATCTCAGGAAACAACATTGACCTGGTTGACCAGCAAAAAGGTACGGCGCTCAATGAAGCAGGCGAAAATCGTAGCTCACCACTGGACAATCGAGATACGGAGTCTCGAGGAATGGAGTTTGTCAGACTTAAAAACGCATCTGCGTCGAGCAGATACCTACAGCTGAATAACCAACAACTTCACAGTCCTACAAAGAGAACCATCTGGGATAGTGTCGAGCTCAAATACATGTGCGCAATCTATCTGGTCATAATAATTCTCCTCTTGAGCGCCTCATTCACGAGGAATATGATTTTCTTCAGATCTTGCTTCAAGGCCTCCCATGACATTCACTCGGAAACCCTGAAGGGCGTCCTGTATGCCCCCATGAGCTTCTTTGATCGTAACCCAATCGGCTCCATCTTGGCCAGGTTTTCCACTGATTTGAACACCCTCGATGATCAGGTGCCCCAGATTGCAATCGATGTGATTGAAATAGGGACCAACGTATTGGGCATTATTTTTGTCACCGCAATCGTTAACGTATACAACATTTTGCCCGCAATTGTTGTCCTGCTGGTGGCCAACTATTTTCGCTCCTCTAGTGACGAAGTAATCACTCGACTCAAACATTTGGAGGCAATCAGGAGGGGAAGAGTGTTTAGCTACTTGGTGAGCACTTTGCACGGCCTCACAACAATTCGAGTTTTTCACCTCGAGTCGGTCATCAACAGGCGCTTTGAGAGGGCACAAAACGAGCATACAAGTAGCTGGTTCTCGTTCCTCAGAAGCCGTCACAGGTTAACGCAGCTTATTGATTACACCTGCATGGTTTACTTTTTTGTTCTCATAGCAATCACTTTGCTTGGGATCTTCATGCGACCAACTGAGGCCAGTCTAGTCGGCTTGCTCATCTCACAGGTGATCATCCTACCTGGTCCGCTTCAGTGGGGTGCTCGTCAGATAACAGAGCTGAAGAGTTCCATGACATCTGTGATGAGAATAAGAGACTACGTTTCTTTGCGGCCAGAGCAGGAGATTCTTTCGAGGCCTAAATTGAAGGCGCCACCTGGTTGGCCGAAGCAGGGAACCCTCAGGTACGACGAGGTAACTTTGAGTTACGTTAATGGAACCGATGTGCTCCAGAATGTCTCCTTTGAGGTGAAAGCGGGCGAGCGAGTTGGAATTGTGGGCCGAACTGGGGCCGGCAAATCATCCATCATCTCTGCACTGTTTCGAATGACAGATTTCAAGGGTAAAATCTCCATCGACGGAATCAATACCAAGCATGTCAGCTTGCGAGAGTTGAGGAGCTCGATATCCATCATTCCTCAGGAGCCAATTCTGTTTAGCGGATCGATCCGACATAATCTTGACCCATTCAATCAGCACAAGGATGAGTTCATTTGGGCAGCCCTAAACTCTGTACAATTGAAGAAATTGGTTGCAGAGATGGACGGAGGCTTGGAGGCTAGTGTGGCCGAGGGCGGCCATAATTTCAGCGCTGGCCAACGCCAGTTGATTTGTTTAGCTCGCGCCATATTGAGACACAATAAGATTTTGGTACTGGACGAGGCGACGGCCAATGTTGATCCAGAAACCGATGCTTTTATCCAAAAGACAATAAGAGAAATGTTTGGCAACTGCACTGTTATAACGATAGCGCACCGTTTGAACACAATCATGGACTCGGACAGAGTCTTAGTCCTTGACTCTAGCCAGGTGCGCGAATACGACGAACCCCACACCTTGTTGCAAAGAGGCGGATATCTGGCAAACATGGTTTTGAACACCGGCACTAATGCTCAGAGGTTGCGCGATATAGCTGCAGAGAGTAAGGATAGGAGGAGGAAAGTGCAAGAGAAAGAGATTCAAGCTTTAATTGGCAATTGAATTGGCGACCCGATTCTGTTCGCCGTTCACCGGTCAATCTTGATTGATATTCCGCCTAAAAAGTCACATGAGGCTTCTTCGGATTTGTATGGTAAATTTCAAGCAGTAAGCAAGCAGGCAGGCATCCGTCATTCAGCTTGCAGTGCAATGGCAACCACTTTTCCGAACCAGGTCGAGACAGAGCGCGGGAGTAATTCACTGAAAGGGCCCATATGATATGTGTAAGTACGGTTACCTGCATATATGCGCCTTGGCGGATTAACGAGACACACTGCTTGCTCATATGCATCAATTATGCCAGACTCCTCCAAGCTCTTACCACTAGTCAACCCAACATACCATCTTGCCAACCGTCTAAGCCATGAAGCTTTCTCGGGGTCCACACTCTCAAGGTTTGGCAAGCTGATTTTGTATATCTCTTCGACTTGACTCTTTTTCTGGCCACTCACTTCAAGATGCATTCTTATAAACCGGTAACAGTCGAGTTTGCTCTGCTCGATTGATTTAGCATAGAGTCGCCTCTCTGCCTCGGAAAGATTCGACTCAGAATCTTGAATAGCTCTCCAAACTGAGAAGATGATGTTGCTTGCAACGGTGAAATCACCGGGTACAACACAGTGGCAAGAGGCCCCATAGACTTTGATATCTTCGTGTAAGGCGTCAGAATAATAAGCAACGGCGCATTTGGTTGTACCATAAACGCTTAGTTTAGTTGTGGGAAACTGGTTGATTACACTGCTCACGTTTATTATCCTTCCCTTGTTTTCAATTATCTTGAATATGAAACGTCTAGTTACCATCATTGTACCTAGCAGATTCGTCTCAACAACATCCCTTATAGATTTCGGGCTCAACCACTCAAATGGGCAACTTGAAGAAATTCCGGCATTGTTTATGAGACAATAAAGTCGTAGACAGTGTTTATCAAGCAAAGTATTAACCTCTTTGTAGGAGTTTTCAATTGATTCTTGCGATCTGACATCCATTCGTACCAGGAACACTCTTTGCCGCTGGTGACTAGCTCCGTTATTGAGAGCGTTGTTGGGTTGCTGACTTAGCTCCAGTAATGGCGCATAACCAGGTTCTCTGTCGTTAAAATAGCCAACAATAATGGTGTAACCAAGCTTGTGCAAGTGTTTCGCTACCAGAAATCCAATACCGGATGTTCCGCCGGTTATTAGCACAGCTTTGCGTGCTTCGGGCTGAAACTTGTGGCCAAATTTTATCGACAAAAACCTGACAATAATATAGAGCTGAATGATACCGAGGTAAGTCAGAAACGCATATAATAGGATAGACATAATCTGTCTGAACAAAATTACAGAGACTACTTCAAGGAAATTAATTGTCATCTAGGAGTTCAATAGCTTCTCTAGGAGGCCCAGCAGAAGGCTTAAAGTTGAGAGGACTTGATCTGATTGGACAGTAGTGATGAAAGACAAGCTGATCACGACCTGTTACCCCATTCCTCTAGTATTAGGGGTCCATCGATGTGCCGGCTGTAGGTAGGGTAGTCACGCAAAAATATAGGCACAATGATTTCACAGGTAATGCCCATAGCGATCACGTCACTAGCGCAACTCATGCGCAGCCGCAGGTCCGCACCAAACAGCCGTGTGTGTTTTCTCTGAGAATAAATCGTGAAAGAGTCTTCAGGTCTCAGGGCCACGAGAGTGTGATGTCTGCATAAATCAACATTGACTCGAGACCAAGCAGCCGTTTTTCTTGATGCACATAAATTAACAACCCTCAGCTGTTGGAAAACCTCGTCATGGACTTCAAACAAGACAGGGAAGAAATAGAGGACGACGAGCTGGGTCAGGAGGGTGACAACGGGGACCTCATGGAAGATGACGAAGACAACACTATTGGCGAGGGCGGACCCACGTTTGTTGGCATAAAATTTTGTTCAGAATGTAATAACATGCTCTACCCCAAGGAGGATAAGGAACGCAAGAAACTATTATATGCATGCCGCAACTGCGATTGGAAGACTAACGCCGACAATAATTGTGTCTATGTCAACAAGATCACACACGAAGTTGACGAACTGGCTAGGATAGTTAGCGATGTAATTCATGACCCCACTCTGCCGCGAACGAAAGACCATCCATGTCCTAGCTGTCAACATAAAGAAGCCGTTTTCTTTCAAGGCCAATCAAGGCGTGCCGAGGATGATATGAGACTTTACTACGTCTGCACAAACCCCCGTTGTACACATAAATGGATTGCTGAGGATGAATAAACATTCGTCTATATTTTTACCATGGACCAAAAGTGTTTCACAACGGTGCCGATAAAAACTGCCCACGCGCCTATTCGACGATCTCAAATTTGACGATCTTGACGTAATTCATAGGAATGAGGCCAGCCTTTTTTCCATCGGTTGTAGCCAGAAGCCAATCAGTAACTCTAGGTTGTTGCTCTTTCGGTGCAATAATGACGCGTTGGCCAGCTTTGAGCGGAATTTCAGTGTCTTGATTTGTATTGAAGTCGTATAGGGCCTCACCGACATAGTGACAGTCCTCTTGTTTCATCCAGTTGGAAGATGTTGGGGCAGGTTTTTGCAGCTGGTAGATCATATAAGGTGCCCCAATGGCAACACCAAGGAACATGAGCATTGGCCAAGATGATTGCGAACGACCGTGCTCAAGAATGGATTGTTGCTTCCTTTGTATCGCTGCAGTAGCAATCGAGAGAGACTCTGACCATACGTAATCCTCGTCGACCATATTGAGCATGTACAGGATTCGTCTGAAAAACCACTTTATCGTGTTCAATATATTGACGACCGACATGACGCCCGAAAGGCTATCTTTGAGCCGCACAAAGTGGTCAGCAACATCCATAACAGCTCTGAATGAGGAATGGACAGCCATATAGGTAGACTCAAGCATCATCGAGATGGACGAGAAGGCTTGAACTATGGACTGGATGGATTGGAATGTGGCATCAATTTGCTGGTTTGCGTTGGATATCATTTGCATTCCAAAGGGCGAGTGGCCCGCCATCCCAAAGAAAGGTGATGGCGAACCAAAGGGATTTGGGTTCCCATAGGGCGCAAAGCGTTGCGGTACAAAAAACTGTTCGTTAGGCCGAGGAGGGATAGGTGGTGGTGAGTCTTTTGCTTGCTGTTTCTCCATTGAAGTCATGTTTGTTTAGCTGATACCGACTTGGGCATTCTCTGAGGTAAGTCGTCTTCCGAGCGATGAGAAGTCAAGAACGAACACAAATATTTCTGCAAGATTTTATAATGTTTGCACTTAACAGGTTTACTTGGAATGGGACATCTTAATATCCGTCTCCGAATCTGATTTTCCAGCCTGGGAAGCCGAAAACAAATGTTATCGAAGATGTTAGCTTGCCAGCAGTTGGTCAAAAATTTCCTTTTCGAATTGCGGCGCGCATTATCCATGCGCAGATATCCAGTGGACCTTCATGTCCACGCATCCCAAGGGCATATTGCTTTACTGTGTGTTTTGATCTGGAGACAAAATAAATACTAGCTTTATTCTTCACTATTGTACCCCATCACCAACGTATTGCGAAGAAAAGACTTATCCGACCTCTAGCTCAAGACATCGGTAATTGAAGAAGGTTCATTTTAGTAATTGCTAGCCCATCAGTAAGAGACCATGGTGAAAGATCTAACGATCAGTACTTTGCACCCACGCAAAACTCAAGCAAGGTGGACTCCCCCATTTCAAAGGATTCCAGCATGGGAGGTGAGATTTTGGAAGGCCTTTATAGTTGCCTCAATCTGTGCTTACCCGTGCTGGGTACTGTACCACTTACCTGATTACCGGGGAGGAGTCGGGCCGCATGTTATGTATATAAGGAAGCAGCAGCGTGAAGCTGCCAAAGCAGAGAAGGCAGCCCAGGAGTCATGAACCCCTTACCCAGTATGTAGGACCGTTACTGTAACAGAACTCAAAAATAGTCAATAAACATAGGGGTTGTATCGTCCCGGATATGGACGTCTTTATTGTGCTTCAATCAGTAGTTATAATACTGTCTAGCGAAATCTGCTTGACGCTGTGACTCTTGCAAATTTAACTGATGCAGCGCAGCATTCTGGTCGTGCAATCCTGGTGGCAAGAGAAAATCGCGCCCAGGCATCATTGGCCTAACCCCGGGCGCACCTGGAAATCCTGGTGGTAGGAGAGGATTCGGAGGCCCTTGATTGATGTTATCTGCCTGACTATGAGGTGGAGGTAATCCGAGCCCACCTGGACCGCCTGGCCCATCGTGGGGTCCGTTCAAATGACCTAGAGCCGCCAGAGCAGCATGAGCTGAGCTCAGATCGGGACACTGACCCATCTGTAATCGGAACAGAGCGTCAGCAGATATGTTTAAGCGCTCTTGGGACAATCTTTCGTTGAATAGCTCACGATCGCCCGGAGGAAACATGATACTGGATAGTCCTGGATTTGGTCCAACTGGGTTGTGTAATCCTGGTGGGGGCAGATTGTTTGATGCGCCACCAGGCGTAGGAAACCCAGGGTGTTGGCTTGCGAATATCCTTCGTTGCAAATCGAAGCATTGATCCAAACCTCCACTGGCACTAGCGAGCCTACGTAATTCTTGATCTCTCCTTTCGCGCTCCCTCTCCCGTTCGCGTTCTTCCTGCTCTCTAATGTTGTTTGCAGAATTGTATAGGTGGTATTGCATCAGGAACGATTCCAAAGCGGCTGGCATTCCAGGTAGAGCAGGAAATCCGTTAGCACCCTGAAAAGCTGGCACTGCGCTTGGTAAAGATGTGGGTGTGCCTCTAGGGGGGAAGCCCGCAGGAGAAAAAGCTGCGTGCGGTCGCGTAAGATCGCCTGGCGAGTGTCTGAAACCAAACGGTCCTGAGTGATTATCCATGAATCTTGGTGGCTGCGGTCTATCGAGCTGACCAGGCATTGGATGAAGCATATGTGATGGGTCAGATTGATTTGGCATAGTTAGTCCAGGGCCTGAGGGAGGTGGATCTCTATCACGCTGGATTTGGTGATGCTGCATCAAACTGTTGTGGCCTTGTGGGGGCAACTGATGTTGGTGATTGATTTGTTGTGATGATGAGTGGTGACTTTCTCTATCTCTATCATTTGATGCCATTTTCTTGGGCTCACTATGCTCTTTTTCAGATCGTCTTTTGCGTTCTTGTGATCTTCTATACCATTCTGCGTCCGTTGTTTGAGGCTTGAATGTCCAATCAGTGCGAGCGCACGTGATTTGATCAGGTCTTTGAATAACTCGCGTTAATATTGCATTCTTGGTGCGTATTTTGTTTGGGCTAGTATTGCTGTGAGTACTAGGGGAAGAGGTGTTAGCCTGATTATGGGGACTCAATAGGGGAGCAACGTTGGCTTGATTATGAGGCCCAACGGGAGAGGGTGCGCTTCCACTGGTTCTCGAGTTGTTGTTCTTTGGTGTAGAAATCTTTGCGGGTGATGAGACAGTTGGTTGAAGAGGTGGGATGGGGAACCCAGTGAAGCCCGGTATCGATGGGAATCCTGTAGGCGGAAACGGCATTGGTGGCTGGCCAGGCCTAGGTGGCTGACCGAAGTTCCAGTACGGTAGTCCAAATGGCAAACCAGGGGGGAGGGATCCTAACCCTGGTATCTGTCCAAGCGGAGGCATTGGTCCTTGTGGTAATGTCGGAGGAAGCCTATTACCGGGAGATGATGTGTTGTTGGGTGATGGTTGGCCAATCCTCTCTGTAAGTTGAGCTAAAGATGCACAGGAAGCAGGTTGAGGAGGACCTTGATTCTGTCTGTTACTTGGAGATGATCGGTGAGTTGGTGAACGCTGTCCAATACTGTCGGTTAGCTGAGCCAGCGATGTGCAGCCGGTGGGCATGGATGTGGAAAGATGCTGCTGCTGTGGCAGGTTTGATTGGGTTTGTATGTGCTGAGGCTGCCTACTCCCTGAGGATGAGGTATATATCGGCGAGGGCTGACCTACGCGATCTGAGATGGAGGATTGAGTCATGCCTGACTGCGTAAGTTTTGCATTGGTTGGGATCAGAGGTACTGGTTTGCTGGTGGGTGACTGTGCTCCGTTAGGTGATATTTGGCTAGGGTGGTGGTGATTACTCAAGGAGAAGGTTGGATTGACCTTGGTACTGTCCTCTTCAGGACAGTTTGGCGCTTGAAGCTGAGAGTGCATAGAATTTTCGTCCTTGCATATTTCGGAAACTTTTGCTGATACCAGTTCCTCTTTGATTGGTTTCTCTACCTTTGTGATAGTCGCAGAGGTTTCATCTGTTTTGATAGAGTTTGGTTCGATCTTTATCTGCACTTGATCTTCATTCTTCAATTTATCGTGCGGTTGGCTAGAGTTGGAGTCTTCGTCGTTGTATCTCTTAGGAGGTGGAGGAGATTGATTAGGAGGCTCATTGTTATATTTCTTGATTGTTGGATCTTCTTCATTTTCTGGCCCTGCTGATTGGGGCTCTGATGATTGGTCTCCACTGGTTGGTGAATTGGAAGCATTATCTTGAAGGCAAGTGGCATCTTGATTTTGGGTTTTCTTGCTGCTATCATCGTTATCATTACTACCATCGCCACTATCATCTGATGAGGCACAATCACCAATCTCGAAATTGCTTTCGCGGTTGATGAGATTTTTGGAAGGTTTGAGCTTGCTCGGTGCTGTTCTCCGTCTTCTATTTGATTTAGATCCAGTAAACAGCGAAGTTTTCTTGAATAAGTAGTAGAACTCTACTAATTCAGATACTTCTTTGTGGGGTAAGAATTCATTCCGTATTTTAAAGAAATCTTTACCTTCCTTTCGGATGCCTCGAATGAATCTCTTCTGCTCGTCGTCGCTCCATTTCTTGTCAACACCTTTAGGGATAGGGTTTTTGACTAGAGCTTGCAATGCTCTGCCTGTATCGTAGTTACATTCATGCAATAGTTCAAGAGCGTTGATGGTCGTATCATCTCTGGTGGCTGGATTGCAATCGTCAGTCGAATTGCCACCATCACACATGCCAGCAAAAGCAGCCATGCTTCTTGCAGCTCGCAAGTACATCATGAGATCACAATCAGGGACACCAGGTGTCCATCTAAGTTCAGCTGATATTTCTGCATCCCGATTGTCTATGGCTAGCTGAGAATCAGCGTTATTGTTACTGGTGCCCTTATCGATACTGTTATTTGTCGTAGGCGATGAAACCGAATCTGAGTCGCGTTTCATAGAAGTGCCCAATAATAACTTGAGGTTGTTTTGTCCAATCTTGAAGGGTTTGTTATTATTGTTGTTGACATTTTGATCATCTGAATCAGATACGACAGCTATTGATTCGTTCATAAATTCGTTGTTACCCATAGACAATGAGTTATAATCATTCGTGAGTAGCCTCCCATTGTTTGTTTCTAGGTTTGTAGTGGTTGGAGAGGATGAAGAAGAGGGCGACCTTTCAGCTGCCTCATCGGACTCCTCTTTGGGGCTTGAGCACTGGTTGAGCGCATTGTTATTTATACTACTGTTAGGGGATTCATTTATTGGCGAGGAGGAGAGTTGCTCATCTTCGGGATCATCGCAGCGGGTAGTTGATGGTCCGCTACTTTGTTGTTGTTGTTGTTGCTGCTGCTGTTTGTTTTGCTGACTTTCTTGCCAGCCAATCATGATTTTATCGGTATTCATCGGCACCAGTCTAATCATTCGTGTTTGTGAGAAATGAACAGGAATATGTTTGTAGTATTAATATTGACCAACCAGCGAGAACAGACTAGAACTGTTCCTTCGGAGGGTCGGATGGGGCTGGCTAAACTTTGTTTGAGCCAGCCAGTTGCCAGAGAGAGAGAGAGCTTAGAGTGATGCTAGAGGCTAGTTATTTGGGCGAAATTTGGAGCGAGTGGGCAGTTAGATCCATAATTCTTCTATAGACAGCTTGCAAGTATTGCCGCACTCATGTTAATTGGATTGTACAAATAGAGGATTTAAAATTTGAATTTAGTGTCCCTCGAATTGGAGAGGGAGATTGAAATTCGAAGAGTAATTGTCGGTTTATGATTTGTTTGCGGGTAAGCGAGCGGTGGCGGCGATGGTGCGGGCAGGAGGGGGAGGCAGGGTCGCAATCGGAAGACAGAGCCAAGTGGCAGAGGTTGCCAATTCGTTTGGGGCCAAGTTGAATATTTCGGCTTTCGATTGTGTCATCTGGATTAAGTTGCGTGCTTTTAGCAATATTAGTGTTTAGATGTCGGATTGAATGGGAGAGGGTAATAATTAAACAGCTAATATTGTGCAAGTTAAAATTTAGTTCATTGGTCTCTCTCGCTCTCTCACTCTGCCTGTCGCTCGCTCCCTCGTATCGGTCGCCCTCCCTATGAGTGTGTATGTGTGTGCGTGTGTGTATGTGCGAGTGTATGTGTGCGCGCCTGTGTGTATACCTCGCTCATTAGACTCGAAGAGCGCAGCAAAGAAATTCAGCCCGATTCGTTGCTCTCGTCACTTCATCCATTCTCTAAATCTAATCTGCACTCAAACACACGGACACACGCACGAGCCCGCACCTCCAGCTGAAGGTTGGACAGACAAACGGACGCACCATTGCACAAGCGCGGCATCGCCGACCGCGACCGCTGCTCTCGCTGCTTGTCGCTCAGCCGTAGACGACCAACAGTCGACTCAAGCAAAAATGGTCTGAGACAAGCAAGCGGACTGAACCGCGAATGAACGACATAAAGAACGAACAAGCGATCGAACAGACGAAAGAATGAGCGAGAGAAGCGCTGGCTGTGCCTATTGCTGTCAGCCTGTTTGTTCGTGAGCGGGCGCTACCTCGGCCGAGTAGCCAGCGGCACCACTCGGCCAATATCTTGCCCGAGCGAGCACCAGCGGTAGCGGCGCCGCCAGCGGAGTTGCAATTCTGTGCGTGCGCCGCTGCTGGAGCCGTCGATGCTGCTGCGCCATAAGCGAACAAGGCGCTGCTGTTTCTGTCCCTTTTGGTCGCATAAAATCCCCGAATGGTCGTTCCACCAAAAGCAATCCCTAATTCCTTGCAAGTTTGGACCGAGTTAGTGTGCGAAATACGCTTCTTGACCATCCCCGTTAGAGCATCCCCAAGTTAGAACTGGCATTGCCACCGCCAAGTTCTAATCGAAGCAAACTGGCGATAAACGTCGCTTGGAGTTTGGAGTGCTACCCCGAGCAAACAGGGATTCCCCGACCCCCCACCACTGGCTTCACCTCCAGCCAGCTGGCGCTCGCCACTCGCCGGCCAACCGGACAAGCGACCCACACTACCAACTGGTCCACAAACAGAACCCGAGGCTGATTCAGTCAATCCTCTGTTCCACCCGCCCTATCCTCGCCTTCACTTCACTTTCGCTCAATTGAACCATGCATTCTGCCCCACTGGACTCTGTTTTACGCTCTCCAGGGGGACATCCTGCTACCCTCTAACCTTGACGAGCGGAAGAGGCCCGCGCAGCAGACCCAGCGATCACACAATCGTTCAGACTCATCCACTGGCCTGACCCGTGGACGGTCAAGACTTGACCTGATCTGCCCATCACAAATTCAATGGAGCTTTGCTAGTTAGTCTTAGTGCATCACTCGAGTGATTCGAGTGTCTTGGTCGATGGTTCTGCAACTTTGGCTCGCCAACTAGAAGTTTGAGTGATACGACACTCAAGTAGACCTCATGTCCCACTCAATATGGTCTATTCGCCCATTCGTTGCAGGTAGAACTGCACAAATGATAGAGATGTAACTGCCTAGCTTGATCCTTATGCAACCGTTTGATTCAAACTTTATTTTACAACCTACCGCGATAGCAAGTGACCTAATTAAATTCGTGGAAAACTGATGGGGGATAACAGTAGCTCTCTCCTCTCACAGGAAGTATTCGGGTTGGGGCTTCTTGGATGGAAGGACGCCACGCGTTTCCTGAGGCGCTGCGTCAAAGATCGAGAATTCTCGCTTAAGATATTCGTCTAATTGTAAAATCGCTGCTACATTTCCGCAACGGTAACAATAGTTTGGAGCCGACCAAACCGTTAATACTGCCTCATCAAAGTGCCATTTGTAACCCTCCATAACAAGTTGATGCGCTCGACAAATCATATCAAGATTATTTGTTTGATTGAAAGCTGCTACCACGTCGCTACCAAACAAGAAACCAGCTCCTCTTGGACTTGTGTTCCAACCTGTTGTTGAGTCTTCTGGGTCTGACCACAGCAAATCGCACATTGGTCCGTCATGGGGCACTTCCTGCTTTCTGTCGATGACCCTGATTTGATCTAATTTTTCTATTGAGGGTGATAAGCCGCCATGAACACAGAATATGCGTCCATTGATGATGGCTGAAAGGCTCAAATAATCGAAGATTTCTGTGCAATATCTCCAAACTGTAATCGATCCATATTTTCGTATGCATTCATCGTAAAATCCATAAACTTGCGTTATCTGTCTACTCTCGTGATTTCCCCTGATCAAAGTGATTCTATCCGGATATCGTACCTTCAAAGCTAATAGTAATAAGAACGTTTCCACTGAATAGAATCCACGATCCACGAAATCACCCATAAACAAGTAACTTTTCTCTGGTACGTTACCGCCCACCTTAAACAGCTCCTTCAAGTCATAAAATTGTCCATGGATATCGCCGCAAACAGTGACGGGCGCATCGACTCGTTGAACATTTGATTCTTCTATCAGTATCTCTCTAGCTTTTGCGCATAAGGCTTTAACCTCACTTTCTGTTATCGTCTCGCACCTCCTTAGTTGCTCAATCTGTCTGTCCAAGTCGGAACTCATTATCTTTGGAGTTATGTAAAATTCTGCTCTTCTCGCGGATGAATTGGATTACTTAAATTGAATCATTTTTACAACGGGTGATGAGTCATTATCTCCATCCAAATGAATTGGTAGAGAATGATAATTAACACGAATACCAGCTAATTGTTAGCTTGCTCGGCAGATGACACATGTAATTGTTCCAAGGTTTGTTTTGCGCTAACGAATTTTGCACCGCAGAGTCTGCTGAGCGACTCGGAGCCGAATCTCGCCAGCTGATTTTCAATCCATGACGCTGCATGTGCTGCTCAGATACTCAGATAAAAAAATACTCGGATCATCCATTGGTTATTTCTCCAACACCCGACAAGACTTGTCACTACAAATCTATCTCGGGACTTACTACTGTCAGTCGTTGAAAGCTGACTCTTGTTTACGTTACGGTGTAATATAAGAGATATCATCCAAAAGAATGGCCGCCGCGTCAGTTAGCATGCCGCCGAACACCCAATTAAATTCCGACCCAGCCAAGCAAAGTGCCCTGGAAAATTTCAGAAAGAAGCTCAACGAGCATAAGGAGATCGAGCAGAAGCTCAAGGAGGTTAGAGAACAGTTGAAAGAGTTGACGAAGCAATACGATAAGAGCGAAAATGACCTCAAGGCCCTTCAGTCGGTAGGCCAGATTGTGGGTGAAGTGCTTAAGCAATTGACAGAAGATAAATTTATTGTCAAAGCCACGAATGGACCTCGTTACGTAGTTGGATGTAGGCGACAACTGGACAAGAAGCGCTTGAAGCCAAGTACTCGGGTAGCCTTGGACATGACAACTCTTACCATTATGCGACATCTACCACGTGAAGTTGACCCACTCGTTTACAATATGTCCCATGAGGATCCTGGCGACGTTAACTATAGCTCCATTGGTGGACTGGCTGAGCAAATTCGTGAGCTAAGGGAAGTCATCGAGTTACCTCTAATGAACCCAGAACTATTCAAGCGAGTTGGTATCACTCCGCCGAAGGGTTGCCTTCTATATGGGCCCCCCGGAACAGGTAAGACTCTTCTGGCCAGGGCCGTTGCCTCGCAACTAGATGCCAATTTCCTTAAAGTTGTGTCGTCAGCAATTGTTGATAAGTATATAGGAGAGAGCGCTCGTCTCATCAGGGAGATGTTTAATTATGCTCGAGATCATCAACCATGTGTAATTTTCATGGATGAGATCGACGCCATAGGAGGTAGGCGATTCTCTGAAGGTACAAGTGCTGATAGAGAGATCCAGAGAACTCTCATGGAATTACTGAATCAAATGGACGGTTTTGATTCTCTAGGCCAGGTCAAGATGATTATGGCGACAAACAGACCAGACACCCTCGATCCGGCCCTGTTACGGCCAGGCCGTCTGGACCGAAAAATTGAAATTCCCTTACCAAACGAGCAAGGCCGCCTCGAAGTGCTCAAAATTCACGCAGGTCCAATCAGCAAGCATGGTGACTTTGATTGGGAGGCCGTTGTCAAGTTGAGCGATGGATTCAATGGAGCCGATTTGAGAAATATTTGCACTGAGGCTGGTCTTTTCGCTATTCGAGCCGACAGGGAGTATGTTGTTCAGGAGGACTTTATGAAGGCGGTAAGAAAGATAGCCGAGAACAAGAAACTGGAAACTAAACTGGACTACAAGCCACTTTGAGCCTATCGTTCAATAACTTTCACAAGTACGATGCTAGATTCAATGCGATCTAATAAAGTTTTCCTACCAATTCGTCATGTTGACTTTTTGATTCGATTCCCTCTCAATTCCAACAAACTTCAACTGTTCAGTTGGACCGTAGCGATAATCGAAGAATAGTTCCTCTCCCGCGTGTATAGGTCGCTTGGCGAAAATTCCTATCCTATGGTCACCATTCACCATCATGACTTTGGCATAACAATTTGGATTGACGGAGTGGTTTGCGAAACGGATTTTGTTTCCTTTTCTCGTGGCATCAACAACATAATCTTCATTGAGGTTAAATAAGAAACTGCACATGTACTTATCGTAAACCTTTCCTCTTCGATCTGCCTCATCTTGGGAGATGATTTCACCGCAATACTCGCTGATGAACTCATTTTTTGCAGCAGATTCCTTGAGAAATATTCCCCATCCGGCAACGTCCGATGGCGCAAGCAGAAGATGTTTCTTCAATCCGCGCTGTATGCTTACGTTTCGACAGGTAGCATTCTTTAGATCCGCTTGATCAGAGCCACACTGGGTGCAAAGATCAGGATCACACTCTCTAACAGCCAGGTAACATGGACATTGTTTTGTATTGCATTGTGCTTTACAACGACAACCTGGGAACCTATGCACACAGTCGGGGGCACAGTTACAGAATTTTTCACAAAAATTTCTTGACCCTACGCATGGACAATCCGAGTCACAAGACTTGCCTGGATGGTCGCAAGGTATGTAGTTTCGAAGATTGTGTTGATCTTCCTCCCGTTTCATCTGAAATTTTCGTAAATGAGTTGACCATGCCCGTCGTCTCTTTTTCTTCCTAGGCCCTTGATTGTTGTAGTGATTGCCATCGCCGTCAAATGATTCGACCCCAATCTTACTAACTACATCACCCTCACTTTTTATGAAAGCCTGAACCTGAGCGCAGTCTTTTGTTCCTAGTATCTCTGAGATGAGGCAGTAGTTTTGCGGATATATAGTTCGAAGAACCCTGATCAGCGACTCTTCGGCGCCAGTCCAAGTGGACGAATCGTTGGAGGCTATACGATGGTTTGATTTTATATCTAAATCTTTCTTCTTGCGACAATTTTCACACAATTCGATGTCTACGATATCAGTTGCTTTCGGTGTATGCTTGGGTGATGTTATGACTGGTGGGTGCAAACTACAATCATATTTGTAACAACGACGACAGAACAGTGTGCGAAAAGAATGAAGAATCTGTTCGCGGTGGACAGATAAAGCGTTTTCACCATCTAAGTTTGGTGTTGATTCCAAGGTGGTAACCTCATATGGCTTCTTTTCGATAAGGCTATGGTATTTTCTTTTGATGTCATCGGCACAGCCTTGGTCTTTGAATACGGCAGCCATTGCCTCAAACATGAGATCAGGATCTGGCGGCGTCACAGGTGGCTGCCGATTGGCCTCGCCTCTTATAAGACATTTGTTGGCTAATCTTTCTGCAGTCCTTCTCAGTTGCCGATCCTTTTTGTTAGCTACTGTAGCAGAATCTGAGCTAGCCGACGATGAGGGGCTATCGAAATCTAGGCTACAAGAATCTTGCACACCTTGACTGTTTCCAATATTGGTGCCATTTGTGTTTCCGTGGCTGCTGGTGTAATTGTTGTTCTTGCAACTATTAATATATTTCAGCAGATTCTCGATAACCTCAACTAACACGTCATCGGTTATGAGAGGTTGTTCTTTATCGCTATGTACTTTGTTATCATAATTATCGAGGAGCTCTTCGATAAATTTGAGATCTCCATCAGGAACAAATGGTATGTTGTGCAAAACAGTCTCATCATCGGCCAGGAAATTCTTACCGAGTTCAGCCCAGCTGTACATTGTTGGCATTGGTTGGACGCTGAACATTATGCGGATTGGAATAGGGCAAGTTCTTTTGAGATCACCAGTGTTGTCAGACACTCGGATGTATGCTTTTCTCATAGTACTAGAATGAGTTGGTGTTCTAATTGAAAATTCATCGTCTAAGTTGGGTTTTTGGAGGGACTTTCTGATGATCTTTCTATTTTCGATGAACGCGTTCTTTGATAGCTCCTCTCGCTGTAATTTTTTCAATTTCATGATACGGTAATATTCGCATCTGACGCGCTTCTTCCAAGCGTCCAAGGCCATGTGGGTCCTTAGTTGGTTATCCATTACAGGATCCTGTAGAGTAAGAGTTGGCTCGATCCAATGAGAGATGGATCGTGTCCGTATCACGACAAACGATTTGAGTTGGAAAATCAATGGTGCCCGCTCAACAAATCAAACATCGACGATTCTAGAGGGTGACTGACGGTTGCAAGTAAATATGTTCAATTTTGGATGAAAAATTCGTATAAAATATAAGATCTAATTGGAGGTAATAAGGATTTGATTGTGAGTTGAATATATTAGCCTAATAGATTGGAGGGGAATCATCTCTGGGTGTAAATAGATAGTGATGACGATGACGCTGAAAAGAGCGGTTCAGGGAGGGCAGTGGGTTGTCATGATATCAGGACATACACACGGGCGAACGTGTAATCATGAAGAATAAGGTAGATGGATAGCCACATATATACATATATTTCTGCTAAGATTTTATGGGCCAAGTTATCTGTTCATCGTGGATAATTTGTTCTGGCCAACAAACGATAGTTAATCTTCATCGTATCTTTATGACACTCCAAGATCTTATACAATAGAGAGCCTAACATGCTTTTTATTTTTATTGAATTGACGAAATGTGGTTGTGTGTTGTGAACTTTAGCCAACGCAGGTCCTCGGGTATGTTCTGCTGCAGATATTCAGGAATACCATGACTATGCGCACTCATGGCAGTTGACCGAAACCCTAAACTTCTTCCCCGCCATTCCTCGCCATCTTGAGGCCCCTGAGGATGTCAATGAACAGTTTAGGGGACCGAGGTCACGTTACAAGTCCAAGGCGGTATCTACCTAAGATTCCTGTGAGATGCGAAAAAGGGTTACTGTTCGAATCGTATGTACACAACGACAAAATTAAATGAGGCTCATCATTGAATAGAATTGGTCTGCATAGGGGCAGTTATCGATTTCCCTTGGATTGAACATGTTTTGGCTACCACCATTGTAAGCTTTTCAGAGATCAGACTAGACCGAAAGGGATCGGGGAGTGGTGACAATTATTAATATGGTAATAGTTGTCGCCATAAGGACCGCTCCCCTGGAATACTTTGCAAACCCTGTGGTAAATGATGCAAAAGTTTCGCATCTAAACGAGAACTCATCGACTACGACCATCAAAGAGTATTAATTCATGAGTAAACAATCAGGAATGACAGGTTCAGCTCGAACCTCAAGTGGTGAAGCGTCTTTCATTCGGCAATTGCCAAGTTCATCGATGATTACGCGTTTTTTCGTTTTGTCGCTACAGGTGACACAAACTTGATCATGGTTTAAATATTGACTCGCTCCAACTCATGGTGCCTGATTAGCTCTATGTGAACGTTGATGAGTGCTCAATGTCACTTGAATCGTTTAAGAGCGGCAATATGACGTAATAGCGTTCTATAAGTTCTCTCCTAATCTAGCTGTCATATAGATTGTGGTAATCTAGAGGTCGTTCATAAGATCATAATGATGCAAAATTTCCAAATTCACATGGCTCAAGAAGTTGCAAAGATAGCACCATCGAACGCGAATAGTTACAAGATGCTTACCTTGAAAGGATGGAATGTGATCTCCGTCGTAATTTTAGTCTGCCTTCTGGCGGCAAGTTGTGTGAATGGCGATGATGATCCTAGTCAACTCGAAGTTATCAAGAGGGACTCTCTTAACTTTACCATACCCAACCCGTTTGGTGATAAACCAATATTCGAGACAAACGATCAGAATGGCCGCTACATCTGTCTACATATACCGTAAGTAGTAGGTTATGACACTGAGAAAAATGATAGGTACTCAACGACTGAAACCTTGCCAACTTCCGCTCCAAGATTTGTCTATGATTTGGTGCTTCATTTTCGCGGAGGTTTATCAAGCACCAAATTCCAAACCAACATCCTATCAGGACTCCTGAGAATGACTTACGATCGGATGAAGATGGAGGATGGAAACTCACATGGGCCTGTTGCGGTAAGTAGACAATTCAATTTTTGATTCAGAACAGAGGCGCCTGATATCATGGCCTCGACAGCAACACATTTGATTTGCACGGATAATAACCAGTCCGTTCATAGTTCTCTATGTTAGGAATATCGTTGTATGACAACGGGGAGGAATCTTACACGTCAAAATGATCGAAATCTGCTTCGAGCAGCAGCTGCTTAAGAGCTGGTTTGACTTCCTGTTACGAACTTCACCCCGGGTTCCAACCGCATACATGCATATGCTAGCGCTAAGTGGGCATAAAATTTGTCAAACCGGAGCAGGAGCATCTTGATAGAATTGAAATGAATTCAAGAAAACTCCGATTTGTTGCTACATTAGTTATAATGAGTGTTTTATTGGGAAAAACAAATGTTTAAATTATAGTCTGTCGACGATTTGCGCAAATTCTCTCTGAATGGAGTTCAATTCGCCGATTTTGGCCTCAAATTTGGCATTTATAATTTCTAATTTGTGTTTCTGATGCGGATTATCAGTAAACTGGGAATTGGAGGCTTCACCAAGTTGTCCATTTTGCGTCTTCAACTCCATCTCTTCCATTGATCTTCGTAGTTCCTCAATTTCAAGGTCCTTCCTTCTTAGCTCATCCTGAACATCGTCTACATAGCTCTTATATTTGAGCATGTCCTTTCTAAGCTCGTTTCCCTTCTCGGGATCGTCGGCAGCCTCTAGAGTAAGAAGTCTATATTTCATCTCCTTGTTTTCGTCTCTTAGATTCATCAGCTCACGTTCCCATTCTTCAACATGAGCCTTGGACTCTTGTAAAGCCTGAGTCAGTTTGATATTGTTTGTTCTCAAATTCAATAATTCCGTATTCCAGATTCCAGCGTTCTTGTTACTCTCTTCTAAAATTTGTTTCAGTCTCTCATTCTCGTACTTGAGTTGTTCCTTGCTAGGCCATCCTGTTTGAGATGTCGGCGAATTTTCGTTTTCTGGCGAGGCTTTATCGGTTCGTGCACTGCTAGGAACGATGACCGGTTTGGTTTGAAATCCAAACATGCTTTGACTCCTGGGATAACCCGCTGAGTTGTTACATGGAGCGCTATCATTCCCATAACTGAGGTCGAGATTGCCATTAACTGATCCAAAGTGATCACCATTGTTGGAAGTTATGGTTTGATTCTGCTGTTGGCGTCTCGCTTGTTGTTGGTGGTGGCCAGGATGGGCGAGAGTATTCGAATATTGTTGCAGCTTGTTAGCTGAGCCATTCTTCGAGACCTGAAATCTTCCGTTTGTCTCACTAGCACTGTTTGAGTACTGCTGATGCCAATCCTGTTTTTCGGTATCTTGTTGCGAAACTGAGTGAGCTTGTAAGCTACCTGAAGCGCTAGGATTATGTGAGGGTGGCGAGAGTACGTCCCGTTGAAGCTTCTGGAATGACTCGACGAATTCGGTCAGTTCAGCCTCTGAATTGAAGCCTAGACCATAGACGTTTCCAGCATGGTCGATCCATTGACCGAACTTTTGCGATCTCTTAGTGAAAGTTGTTTTTGGTAGTATGACCGCATCAAGAACTATCTCCCCAGTTTCATCGGTTGCGATGATCTTCAGTTCTCTCCGACCTGGTTCATTTAGAGTGTCTGCGTCCAAGAGAGATGCAGCTAATGATATTGGAATAGCTTGATCGTTTTTAGGTACCCAAGAGTTTTTGGTCTCGGGGTTAATCTGGAACACGTGTGCTCTTGAGCTATATAGCTTTACGTAGTTACCGTTATGCCTGCCAGCCATGACTCACGAGTTCACTGGAGTTGTTTTTACGATATCAAAGCTAGTTATACTGAGCTAGATATGTTCGCTTTCGTATCCTTGTCGGTCACTTAATACATCATCGTCTCGATCCTTGCGGCTTGCTCACCGAATTCTCACCGTATCAGACATCGACCACCTGGATCTTTGAAAAACACCATATGTCCACCTATTCCTTTGATTTGGCCGAGAATTAGGATATTTATCTATTCAATGTATGATGGATAAATTGATGTTCCAGGATTAACATGAATAGTTCAGATTCATCGGCTCTGTT
>Ga0209372_1000204_pt1 | contig 41912 bp, 27 predicted proteins | sample AgamicAtPe_FD_187170 | JGI IMG/M metagenome (GOLD analysis project Ga0209372, IMG submission 187170) | Agave microbial communities from Guanajuato, Mexico - At.P.e (SPAdes) (version 2) | ecosystem: Host-associated > Plants > Phyllosphere > Phylloplane/Leaf | place: Guanajuato, Mexico | collected... | reverse complement strand
TGGTTGTCATTTGCCAAGCGAGGAAGTCGCTCACTTGAGTAGCTAGTACAGTGGGATCAGTTTCTTCGCCATCTAATTGATCATCTATGATTGGAGCATCATCGTATTTGTGTCTAAATCTTTGCTCGAAGGACTCGTTTTTCAAGCCTGGCAAACATTTTTGTATGGAGTCTTCATCCCAGTTCTCTCGTATAAAAGTGCTGACAGCCCGTCGTACATAAGGGAAGACAACCTTATCCTCCCACTTGCGCTCGCTGATGGTACCATGAAAGTCAATTAGGACCACCTGTGGCAGAGCAACATGGACTTTTGTACTTTTATGCCTGAAAATTTCAGGCAATAGACACGAGAATTGATAAGAGTACATCCGGGTCAGTCAAAGATCTAAAATGACACCAAGAGCGATTGACCATAATTGTTGCGAGCAGACGAGCCGGGTGCTTCGTCGCGCACTACCTCCGTGTTGCAATTCGCAGAGCATCTTACCCTAATGATATGGATTCAAAGACTCTAGAGATAGCTGTATTAGGCGGTCTCAACATATTGACCTTAGTATTGGTGATTGTGCTGAACGTATTCACTTGTCTATGCAGTCGCAATGGAGATTCTGAAATGACTCTTCGCAAATACTCTGTCCCAGCGCCACGACCTTCTCCAGCTGCGGCTCCACGAAACCTGAACCCAGGTATAAAGAAGTTATCTGCATAGAAGTGAGTTATCGGTCCTTTAGTCTTTTAGTGAACGCTTACGACCTGAAGATATCGATCGCGAGAGTTTATTTACTCCAATTAGGCTCCACGCTGAGCCAAAGTGCACCCTTTCATGGCAGGGATACTAATGGTGAGTTTGTCTCAAGTCACCTAGGGTCTCGCTCAAATCAGACTTATCATAGTCGATTTCAATGAGACGGTATGGTCACACAAACTAGTACCGAAATTTCATAAACTAACTGCAGGTCTGCAAACAATATGCGCCCTTATCATAGATTAAAGGGACACAGTTTCAACAATTAAGCTAATCTCAGCAAAGCACGTGCAGATATAGTTGGAATTTGAGACTCCAAGGACCGGTCAATCCTTCGAGTCGACCAATTCATTTATATCTAGGTTCTCCATAAGAGCGTTGACGCTCGCTTCATCAAGGTCTGGCAACTGGAAATCTTTCTGCCCCTCAGCATCTGTCTCAGGGTTAGCCTTACTCTGAACATTTGTTTCCGTATTGAAGGTTCTACTATCAGCTTTAGTGCCGCCTCCAGATCCAACCTCCTGTGCTAGTGAAGCAAGATCATCCAATTTAATTTCTTTGATTGGTGTTGCACCAGTTATGTCCTCATCGTCATCTTGGCGATCGTAATTCTCGAAAGCGGCCTCACCATCGTCATAAGCAGTGTCTTGGGCAAGCTCAGGGTTGAAAGTAAACATATCTCTACCACTGAGGCCGACATTTCTTCCGGCTTTGAACTCAGCTTTCTTATCAGCCTCCTCTTTGGCCAGTTTAGTCTTACGTTCCTCCACTTTTCGCTTCTTCCACTGTAAGAAAGACTCTAGGGTTAGTTTTGGGAGGTCGTGAGGCAACTTGCTACGCTCAACTTCTACCAGTTCCTCCATGGCGATGGCTGATTTGGTCTCAGCTTTCTTTTGGTCCTTCTTTAGAACAAAGCCTAGAGGGAGCGCATGTCTATAGTGACACTTGTTCCCGCCGTTTGGACATTCCCAAAACCAGCCGTACTTGCTTTGCTCTAAGGCCTCGATGAAGAACTTGCAAATGATGTCAGTTGGGGGCTTGCTCTTGTTTGTGGCACCATGTTTCTTTTCCACAGCTTCTCGAAGAGTTTCGTCGTCCCAATTTTCCATTCCACTTTCTTTACCATCTCGCATGTCCACGTAAACGCTCTTCTTCTCGGCTTTCTTCTCAACGTTGGGATCGTGCGAAAATTTGCACTTATCACCCTTGGTACATTGACCCTGTTTGAAGAAGGCACAAAGAACGGATTTTGGGTCGACACCCCTTTCAACTTTTTGGGTTGTGACAGGCCTAAAGATGGCATTGAGTTCCTCAAGTTCCTTCTTCTTCTCCTCTTTCTTGCTGGTTTTTGGTGCCTCATTTTTGGCCAAATTTCCCTTGACTTGTTTCTGAACTTGTTGTATAAACTTTTGTGTCTTGGCCCCCTTTTTATTTTTCAAACCAAAAGTTTTGTCCTCAACGATTTTGTCCTTCTTCTTTTCAACAGTCTTCTTGCTCTCCTTGTTGGACGGTCCCTTTTTGGGCGGCATATTCGGAGGTTTGGCTAAGGTGCTAGAGAGAGAAGGAGGATTCTGAGGCACAAGAGTTGAGGATCAGGTTGAGTAATCTAAGCTACCTTAAAATTTATTATGCTTCCCTCCGAGAGCTACTTTCAACTGGTGCAAACAACAGTAATAAATAATATGTACGTCAATAATATTAACCAATTTGGACTTGAATTTTGTAAAACTTAGCCGGCTAAGGCAAGTCAATTTTGATCATAGTGTGTCAATAGGTGATAATGTTGTATTTTATCTTCAGTAGAGTTGACTATCTCTGGCTGATTGGCCTTGGTGCCTCTTGAATTGAAATTGAGAGAATCTTGTCCGCTCGCGGGCTCATTTTTCATCCGCACAACCAAGCCACGCTTGGTCCCTTTGGCTCTCGTAGTATCGGCATTTGAAGGCGCGAAATTTCATATACAACGTGTAGGCAGTTTCCGTAACAAATTGTAATTGTTCACCCATTTTCACCTGCAACGAATCCTTTTCCAATATTGTCTGCTGTAATCTCTGGTTCTCATTCCTCAGCTCCTCAAAGTCTTTGCTCATCTGTTTAAGCTCGTACTTCAGCTCCTCATTTTCGAGCGCCAATTTGCTCAGACTTTCCTGGAGATCCTCAATCTGTTTGTGATTGTTGGTAGTGTTCATGGCCAGGGCTTTGGGGGCTCTTGTTTCACTACATGGTACTAGCACATCTAAGGAATGGGCAGGCGGACAACGGGATATAGGGGAAAAACGTGCGCTTGTTGTATCGTTGGCCATCGCAACAAACTAGGAAGGACCCCGTGCAAGCGCACATAATAGTGAACGAGAAGCGCGCGAAAAGCAGCGCCACCATTGACCAGCGGACAAAAATTTTGCTCGCAAATACAGCAGTTGAACAGGGGGCTCAGGCGCGCTAGCCCGATTTTAATAATCTATCCCTCCTAACGCTCGGGCTCTTGCTGTGCAAGACAGCAGAGAGATCATACAAGCACACAAGTCGGCCCGTCGAGCGAGCGGCCGTCGCCGTGCTCTCTCTCTCTCTCGCTGCCGCATCTCATGCTTGCGCGCCGCTGCCGACGTTTATGTTTGTGTGGCCGCCGCTGCAAGAGCAGCGAATCTCCTTTTCTCGCTCTCCGTGCAAATTGAATCGCGTCAGGCAAACTCTTGCAAGGTGTCTATGACAATCAAGACCACATTGCAGATTTCACTACTCTACCAACTATTCATCTCGGCCCTCTCGAGCCCCAACCCTTGGCCCCGAAGTCAACCGTCGGCTCTGGGCCTCAGCCACCGATCAGTCCTATTGCCACGCCATTATTGAGGCTCAGATTTTACACTCGTAAGCATTCGACCAACGGTCTCGCTCAAGAACTGACCGGAGTCCATCGGCCTATGCTGGTCAAACTCAAACTCTGATCAATCCGAAGCAAGCAAGCCATTTGTTTGTGGTCCACAAAGGTTGTGCTCACTAGTGGGTCACCCTTGTAACAGTTTTCATCAACCCAATAGCACAAAGCCCATCAGCAACAGCACAAGATAGCAGCCATACTCCAGTAAACTTCTGGAGATTCAGCATAGTCGCACAATTTGCCAGGTTTCAGCTAGACAAACCAGGAAGTTTTCACCGAAACAATCAAACACAAGATGGAGAATACAATGGAGTATAGAATCGGGTTAGAGAAGCAAAACAAACGCAATGACCAGGTAACTGAGCTCATATTAGATAACTGCAGAGCCTCACAGATCAGTGGCCTAACAGATGAGTTTGTTAATTTGGAAACCTTAAGTTTGATCAACGTCGGCCTTGTAACATTGAAAGGATTTCCAAGGTTGCCCAAGTTGAGAAAATTAGAGCTCAGTGATAATAGATTAACTGGCGGTTTGAATCTATTGCATGGCAGTCCAAAGCTGCAACATCTCAATATCAGTGGTAATAGAATTAAAGACTTGGAGGCCCTCGAACCGTTGAAGGAACTACACGATTTGGTTAATTTAGACTTGTATAATTGCGAGGTGACCAAGTCTGACGACTACCGACGGAAAGTATTCGATTTGTTGCCGAACCTACACTCCCTCGATGGCTTCGATCGAAACGAGAGGGAGGTAGCTGACAGCGATGAAAGTGAAGAAGAAGGTTCAGATATCGAAAATCGTATCACACGAGAGGATAATGAGTTGGATGAGGATGACGACGACGATGAAGAAGATGATGAATCGTCGGATTATGATGAAGAGGATACAACTGGCGGAGTGATAGGTTACGATTCGGATGAGAACGACGACGACGATGACGACGACGATGATGACGATGACGACGACGATGATGATGATGATGACGATGAGGGCTCGCTTGAGGGAGAAGTCTTGACCGATGGTCAGAGTGGCCAACAAGCGACAGCGGCCGGTACAGCGGACGAGAACGAGATTGCAGAAAACGGCGAAGATGGCGAAGTTGATGATGACGAGGATGATGATGATGATGATGATGAGGAGGGTGAAGGGTCAGATCTCAAGCAGCTCCAAAAAGACATAGGCGAAGATGAAGATAGTGACGATGACGACTTTGAACCTTCACACGAACCCGATGAGAGGGATTATGAGATTGATCCTGAGGATGATGCCGATGAGGACGAAAGCAGCGCCATCCTCTCCACTTCAACTGAGGCCAATGACTCTAAATTGAGGGGTCAAAAAAGAAAACATGAAGATGAAGGCGGCGACGAAGTCGGTGACGAATAACCATGCCCTTAGCAAAGAGCCTCGCCTTTAGCTGTTGTATATTGTTTCCCCCTAGACACCACCAAGCCAGCAGTTGTGTGACTTCATTACACAGAATTCTTATGCGTAGCAGTGTTTATGAGCGATTCTTAATCAATATAAGGTCTATTGAGCAGGCAAAAATAGATAAAAACGAGCCAGAGAGAGGGTCCTGTTAAGTTTTGACCAATGGATTTACGGGCTTTTCGTCGCGATTTACCACCGTCATGATACATGTCAGTCGACTTGGAAGATTGGATAGTGGCGTCAAGGAGGCTCCTAAAGATGAAAATCTATTGTACACTATAAGATTGATAATTACCAGTTGAACGTTACCGACATACAACACAACTCATAATCAACTGCTACGTACCAAATAGTACGCTACATAAACCTCATCGACATTCTTATAACTTCTCTACCAAATTTATATTCATGGTTAGGTGAGAAAAACAGGTTTCGACAGTGCATGGTTGTAAGATCCATTGTATCCGTCACTTGTACCCAGCCCCACAGGCGATATGGCAAGACGAAGTTTCATTTTTGATTCTGTGACTCTGATGATCGATTAATCTCCATTTCTCGTTGCACCGGCTCGTCAGGTTTCGTTGTGCCAGATTTTGTCAATTTCTCATACTGCTGCATGGCAAGTTTAGGTAACTTGTTTTTGGTTATATACCATAGAACAAGGGCTCTGTCCCGTGATTCCTCGGGATAACAGGCAAACAAGGCTCCACCGAAAAACGCAGACCCAAGGAGTAGTTTCTTGAAGATTCCTCTACGGCGAGCGAGCCCAACGCCAAGTAATCCTGCGAAAGATATCAAAGTCGATTTTACGATCGTGTTCTGGTTTTCGCCCAGTCTTTGCATGGCGCTCTGACTATGGGCAACACCGATGGCCATGAAATCGTTTGTTCTCTCAAACGCGGTAGCTATCGGCGAAAAGTAAGGCTGTACCATGGTTCGTATAGATCTTATTTTCAGCTCGAGCATGCCTGGTCTCTCATCTATAATGACATCTTTCGGTGGGTATGGGTTACCGTGAATCGGAATTTCTGTTGCTTTGACTAGTTTTGATTCTTGTTGTTTGTCCTTGCAGCATTCCTTGTCTTTGTCGCCCATGATTGTTGAATGAACGATAGAAGTTTCTCACACGACAGTTGCTAGAAATGAGCGGGTAATAATTAGGTGGTCAAGATGATGTTTGATATTTTAAGTGTGACAACACGAGGATTCCGATAAGGGTAGTTGAATTGAGACAAAAAAATTCATGTTTTGAACTTAAATTTGTGGGAATGCAGCCAAAAAGTCCGTAACTGACATAGCCGCGAATCGCGGTTCACAGACTTGCGAGCCGACGGTTAACGCCACCGTTGGCGCTGACTTGTGCGAGTTCTCTAGGTCCGCAAAAAGGCTGGGGCCGGGCAAACTAAATCAGAGGAACTCGGGGAGTTCGCGTACAATTCAATATCATCCGTTAACAGGAGAAAACTAGATTGCCACCGAGTAAGATAGACAATTGGCGATCTGGATCTTTATATATACAATAACAAAAACTTCGTGTGCGTAATTTATAATGAGAATGCAATCAATAGAGAGGATGCAAGATGTGTATCCTGGAAACGGTTTGCTTCGATCATGAGACTACTATCGTGCTTGTAACAAACTTTCTAGGGTTAGGGAAAATCCATGTATTTGATGGATAACAACTTGAGCCGAGCTCAACTTTTGTTCCGTTGAGTCGATCCTGAATTTTGTGCCACTTATCACAAGCGTACATGTATTTTCATCTCGAGATTTCCGACAACGATTGATAACCTCTACGATCAGCTAAAATCAATCACTTTTCTTTCCGGCACTGAAACAGTGCTTGTTTGAGCCTTGCATCCGTCCGATAGGAAGTAGAAAGCGTTGATCACAAAATGGATTGCTCGATTGTAACTGGCTAGTGCGAAGACAAAGGGGTTGTGATTGGTAGCTCCTCTACCTAATTGGGTTGCAAGCCACCATCTATGCAACCTGAAACTACTTTTTCAAGCACACTATTCACGTAATCGCTTGTACGTCCAGCTACTTTCAAAGAGCATTGTTCGGCCATGCTATTCACCTTGGAGCTAAGCAAATCATCGCCTGGTGCTAGATCCTGATTATTTAGATTCAATTGTGGCTGCTTTGGGGGTTGTGGCTGTTGCTTTTTCGCAAGCTCTTTGACGTCGCTCTCTAACAATGCTTGATTCAACAACTTTCTTATATCGTAAATAGCCAAAACAACTTGTTGGTGTTCACGTTGCAGTCCGTATAGTTTGATTTTGTTGGCCTCATGCTGAGCTTTTTTCTTTAGCCGACAAGCTCTAGAGGCAAGTTTGTTCTTTTCTTTGCGTGTTTTGTTGCGAGCATTAACGGGTAGATCAGTGACTGGTGCTAGCTCAGTGATAATTTTACCAAGCTTCTTCAATTCAAGTCCTATCATGAGCAATTTCTTTGGATTTGGGGTCAGGTCGTTACCGTCGCCGCGTCTAGCCTTGCCAGAATGCTTTACACCTTCAATCTGGCAATCATTGCTGAAAACGGGATCGCTTGCTTCGGGTAGCACGAAGGGATCTTCAGAGTCGTCAGTTGAGCAGATTCTCGTGCCCTTTGGACCCTTAGATTGCACGTTGTATTGCCAAAAATATCTCTTCTGACCATTTCTCCTCGTACGACCCATATTTAGGGTCCATTTGTTTTCAACGTCATCTGAGATTGAGGCGCCAATGAGGTCGTTGTTGGTGTAGTCGCCATAGAAAGATTCATCGTCTGAGTCTAATACATCGTCCTCATCCGAATCTCTCACGGAACCACATTCGTCATTATCTATTTGGGATGAGAAACCCTCGTCGTGAGATGATTGGCTACAGTCATTGCTAATAGAATTGGTTCTCTTTGTATTGTTGACGACCTTCTGATTCGTGGTTTGAGGTTCGCCACTACGTTGACGTTTCAGGGCGGTTGTTGGAGGTATGGAAGAACCCACATCTGTATTACCCCCTGAAGATGTAGTAGAAGATGCTGATGGTGAGGCGGGTTGTGCAAAGAGGGACACTCTAGGTTTCGAGTGTTGGAATATCAGATTGTTCTGGTTTGCAATTGGTGTTAGAGTGATTGGTTTGCCGTTAGCAGGTACAGATATTGGTTCTTGATCTGTCTGCTTCGGCTGCAGTTCTGCTTGATTCAGAGGATGAACTGTTGGGAGCTCATTCGTGTTAGCTGCAGACCCCTTGAATTCCTGTAGATCGCAACCACTGTTGTCGGGCCAGCTGGCACATCCATGAGTCTGTTGGTTGCGATTGTGTATGATTGAGCAATTTTGATCGGGACACTTACTAGCATTCAATAGAGAGCTTAAAACCTTCAATTCAGGTGTCCTTGCAGGATTGCTAAGAGATAACTGATGATTAGAACAAAGAATTGAGTTCATTTGATTCTGATGCACCCTCTCGCAGTTGGTTCCGCTAGACACCTGACCCTCAGTTGAATCTGCAACTGATATATTGGTCTCTACAGTTGATTTGAACCAGTTTTCGGAGTAAGGCCGCTTCAGAGGATTTGGTAACAATTGAATGCCTGCATGGTTACTACAGTCAACACTGGGAGCGGCCTCGTTGGTGGGATTGCTTGGTATATTTGAACTCGGATCCTTCTGTTGGTAGGCGATAGGTACTGGCATTGGCACTTGTTGACGCTCCAGCAACTTCGGTCCGGTGGCAAGTGACTGCGCTAGGGTTGCATATGATCTTACCATTGTGGATGAGATAGTTGGTTGTTGGTTGGTATGATTTTCAAATCTGTTTCCATTACAAAGAAGTGCCGTCAAGTACTCAATATTTTCTTTGAGTTTGTTATCAATCAATCTGGCATCATTTGGTCCGTTGATATTTGAAGAAAGAGGCGAAGAGGATGATGTAACTAATGCAGGCGAGGCTGACCTTTGCGAGACTGATTTTTGATCTTGCTTTTCGATACTTGTGATCTGACTTATAGATGAAAGAGCTGTCGAATCAGTAGAATGGGCGAGTAAATTGAGCTGATTGAGTGTAGCTGAGGGTCTGAGATTTTGCTCGTTAATTAGATTCTGGTTCAAAGAGTTCGTTGTCGTTGCAAGTAAATTGTGGCAGCATAACGAACATGGATGGTGATGAGGATCATGTTTCTTGAAGGGCGTCACCGCCAGGCAAGTGCTCTGAGTTGAGGCACTCTGTTGGAGCATCTGTTGCTGATGGTGATGATGATGATGATGATAGTGAACGTGAGGACAAGAGGCTAATGACGATGATACCTGGTCCAGGTGGGCGTATGATGGAATATTATTATCATGAGTATGATGATTCGTGTGACTATGGTGATGTTGCAGGTGGTGACAGATTGAAGTATTGTTGTTGTTGTTGCCGCAATTAGTGTCATTGTTGGATTCAACTGTGTTGGAACCTTGAAGATTGCTAACATTACTGATAATACTGGTACAATTTGATAAGAGATCCGTGTTTGCTAGTGCTGATTGTGTGTTAGGTGTGTCCCACAAGCCCTCTGTCGGATCATCGTTCGAATTTAAATTGAGTTGAGCTAGGGTTGGACTAGATTTTATATCTACTGGATCGACTACATGCTGAAAGACTTGGTTGTTATATCCAGGCAATAGGGACGCTGTTCTAATGATGGACTTTCTCCTAAGTTGATGCGCGCTTGTTGGAGAGAGCAAAGAATATTGGCTAGATAACCAATCGTCGTCTCCTCCTGCCTTGAGATCCTCTGGGTCGTCGTCGGTGGTGAATCCAACACCTGTTTCGTTGTTGGAGTGATGCAAGATATTGGCATCAATATCAATACCTAGCTCAAGAGAATAAAAGGATTCGTCTGCGTTCAAATCTAAGGAGGGCGATGATCCAATGATAAGATCATCTTCTAATAGGGATTGGTGGCAATTCGAGGACGGAGCTTCATTGTATAAGTATCTAAATAGTTCGTCTGAGGGCGACGAAGTCCTAGATCTGAGCCTATCCTTACGGTCAGGATTGTTTGATATTTTAGTTGAATTTTGGTCGCTATTGTTCTGATTTTGCACGGTGGCAGCGAAATCTGCCGCCGCAACGCTCGAGCTGGTGGCGTCGTGGCAGAAGCCAAAAGGTAAACAAAATGGATGCATATTCTCGATGTCCATCTTTTCTTGTTATCAGAATTCCACTCCACTTATTTCCTCAAGCCTCTTTCAAGCCTTTTTTCGCTATCTGAACATAAAATTTGTTGTGCTTCTATCGTAGCAATCGTAATTTAAATCTATCTTGCTCTTGCTACGGATGCATATCCCCACTTCCGGTGACATAATAATCTTCCCTGTAGAGATTCACTTATCTTGAAGTGATTAATACGATCAAGCAATCTAATATTGAGCGAGTAATCACCAATTTGTGCGCTTGGTCGGCCCCTCAGAAGTATAATTTCAGTCGCTCTATCTCTTCCTCACAACTTGTTGCCTGTAAATGGACCCGGCTAATGCAGGTGCTCCAAGAAGAGTAATATTGAGACTCAGGGCCACTATTGGCTGGCAAGAGGTTGCGAAGTTGGGTTGATTTATGAGTGTTTAAGTTCAGCTGATCTCATGCATCAACGAGAGGGTATATTTCCTTTGACATTATTTGCGGACTATTCCACGACTATACAGCAGCGAGCTTATCTTTCCATCTGAATTCATACTCCTCGGCTCTCTTGGAACTTGTTGAGCGAGTGATCTCGCTGGCCATGCAGACAGAAGCCTCGTTTCCGCCTTCAATCTGAGGAGCTAGCTGTCTAGTTTACCTACTCCCTTATAGTCAAATGTTGTCCGGCTCGTCTCCAGTCCTCAATCAGCCCAACAACAGCAAGAACAAAATGACGACGGACAACCGATTCAATCCACTTATCTGGTTAGGTCTCTCGATACTTGAGCCTACCCGACGGTCACATACAGCATTCGGCCGAGAGATGTTGCAGCATTGCTGGAGCGGCCTATGGACAGTGGCAGCAGTATAAAATTTAGCTTGCTGCTCTAAATTTTGCCTCAGAACAAAACTCGCAGATTGTTAACGAATCCACACATATGCTAGCGCTACTATTCTAATTGAATCCCTTGCAGCTAGATGCCGAGATGAGGACTGTTATTTTTTTCAAAATTCAATGTTGGTGGGCTTGATTTTAGGTTCAAATGTGTATTTGAGGGCTTAGGTTTGGTTTGAGCGCTTGCTAAGAGCAAACATGACGTTAGGCAAAATGGCAAGCTTATCCAACAGTGCCACTTTGGTTGGGCTCTCTTGTTGCTTGAAATAGTGCGTAAATAGTGCATACTTCAACGCCCATTTCTTTGTAGTGTAAGCGAGCTTGTATATTTATGATTGGCGTCTCTCCCTCTCCCTCTCTCTCTCTCTCTCCTCCTGTCCTTTAGGTCAAGCGAAGCAATGAGTTTGAACGTATAAATTTCCAACCACTTGCTCTCTGAGGCTTCAACTAAAACGTTCAACTCCACTCCTGCTTCTCTCTCTCTCTCTCCCTATTCACGATCATTAATTATTGAGGGATCTTCTCAAGTGGCGATCTTTGTGTTTGAGTCATATGTAGGTGATAGCGTGAGTGTGACGGAGGTGGGTTTTAGAGGCAGCGAGGGGGCAGGAGCGAGATCGGCGGCGACGGCAGCAAATGGAGATCTGTCAAAAAGTTGAGCAACCAATTTGGGAAAAACTTTAAAAAACTCTGCTTGCTTCTGCTGGCGCCTAGCTGGCCAACTGACTAACTGGCTGAAAGGTTGCCAGCCACATCCAAAAGCCTTGCACTTGCAGCCTTAGCGCCATCCTTGCCTCAGTTTGGGCCTGGAAATTTCAAAACTCTCAATCTCGTTCATTGACCCACTTCCACTCGGGCCACTTGCTGTTCTCTCCTTGCCTATCTGTTTAGATTTCTCTCGTCCCTCCTCCCCCACTCGCCTTCCACAAGCCCCAATCAAAAGCTTCTCGGCTCTCAACTCTCGCTTGAGTCTCTCAAGATGGCAAACTTACCGCAGCCTCCAATGTCCATCCCCTAGCAAGTCAAAGGCGCTTGAATGCCAGCCATTGGAAGACAAGAAAACATTCACTGGCGGTTGTTGTGCCTATTGGACTGAGCCAGAGATTGTGAACTCAGAGGAGAGAGCCGCTTGTTGTTGTTGGCGCTACTGCTGTCTCTATTCTCGGCTGAGCACTGGCCTAGTGATCCAGGTGAGCCAACAAGCTCGCGACTCAACTAGCCCGCTCAGCAGAGCGCTCCTCCCGCGCCACTGCTAACGGCGCTCTTGCTGCGCCCCCGATCCAGTCAGCCAGTGCCAAGTTCTTCGCCGCCGCCCCCCCCCACCGCCAGTGTCGCCCCTCTCGCCACTCCGACCCAACAGGTTGAGTCGGCGAGGAGCAATCTTACCTGTTGCATATCCGCGCTGTCAAAGGCCTACAAGCCTTTGAGCTCGCAGCCCAAAGGCGAAACAAGCCGCCCGTCCGCTTGCAATTCCGCTGACACGCCTGCCAAGCTGCTCGCCGCCAGGAATCGAGCGAGCAAGAGCTTGCTGCCCCCTCCATTCGCCGCCCCCCTGCGCCCTCTTCCAGCTTTTTGCCCCAAAATCTGAAAGCTTGTTTCTCTCTGCTGGCCCAAAACTGGCTGCCTGGCCGCCCGCTATTATTTTCAGCTCTCAATGCAAGCCGCCAGCGCCGAGCTCACGATCAGGGCTGGCGACCGGATAAGTCCGGGCCTTTTGCACAGTTAGCCAAGCCAACGAATGAACCTGCAAAGCCCATTGCAGAGCCCTTGCCCCACAGGCAGGCAGAGGGCGAGAGAGGGAGGGGGAAGACAGGTGGTTAGCGATTGGCTCCTTCCAGTTTGAACACTCTCACTTGTTGGCCGCATTCAGATCTTACCTGAATCTCGTGCATATGTTACCCGTAAATCATCAAACGACTTACCAACCGAGATGGAGTTGAAGCCTGAGACTGCGCGAACGCACACAAAGCAAGCAGTGAAGGTAATCTCAGGCTAACAAGATAAAAGTTTCGAGATTACAATTGAATTGAGTTTTGGCAGCGAAAAACTTGGTCAGATTTACCTTACGTTATAGCGGGCCTTCGAAGGGGCCGGGCGTTGCCGCTGGTGCCCTCTCGCAGCCACTTGGCGAGCGAGAGTTGCTGTTGGACAAGGAGCTCCGGTTGCATTGCAGCCATCAGCTTTGCCAGCGCGCACGATTGAAAGGCTTCGCAAAACTAGCGCCATCCGCCGATCCAATCATTCATCTGGCAGACTTGCTACCTTAGCTTAGCGACCAACCAAGCTAGCGATTAAGCTGGTCGCTCATAATCATCATGGCCGTCTCTTTCTCTTGCTCTCCTCGCCACCATTACGCTCGATGGAAGCAAACATAGGAAGTGGAAGCGCGGCCCTTCAAGTTGTCGTGCCGATAGCGTTGATTGCATAAGTGGCCTGAGCACGAGTTAGTTGGAAGATGAATCTGGAACAGCAGTTAGCCGGCAATATATGTATATAGTGGGCAACGATCAAGTCCCGTCTGAGAGCCAATGGTTGGCTCAGTTTTGGCTCGTTTGAGCTTCGAGCATTGTGCAAAGTTGCCCGGTCAGAGGCCATGAGCTGGTTGAATGGCTGCACTGACACCTTCTGGACTCTCGCGCGGGCCAAATGTCATTGCCACCGCTGGCTCCCATCTGTTCGAGGCATGATACAATTGAGCAAGCCTGTGTTACGAATCGGTTTGCTTGGGAACAAAATCCATGAACTCTCAGTGGAAGTTTGCGAACGATATTTCAGATTGTTCATATCTGCATAGGGCGGCCAAGCTAGAATGGAGCCGGCGGCATAGTCGCACCCAATCGGCGTGAAAGAAAAGGCTTTGAGGCCATCGCAAGGATCACAGTCCACGGCAGGCCCGAATCTTGCATCCATCCTTTGCAGCCGCCATTGGCTCTCTCGTTGTCACTCGCTGGAGCTAGTTTTGCGAGCCAACTTTGCCGGGAACATTATGCCCTCGAGCGACCCCTCCTCTCAGCCTCTCATTCCTCCCCGTCCAACTCAATGGGCTCAGGGGGGCTTAAATAGGCCAAAATGGCAAACTGACAACCAATTGGGTTGGCTGGCCGCTTGCAAGCTGTAGAGCGCCAATAGCGCTGTTGAGTCTCCCTCTTGAGCTGATGCTAGAAGCGAGAGACGAAGCTGGCTGGCTGCATCGCCTCAAAGGAGGGCTTTGAGGGAAACTGTAACTTCATGATTGCATACAATGAGCTTGCCGGCCGAGCGAAATCAGTCCAAAGGTATATTGGACTGGAAACAAGGTGATCGAATTGCTATGGGAAGCCGCTTGAGCGCAACCGACGACAGCAACCGAACTCCTTCGATTCTAGCCGCCTGATACATGTCATTATCTTGGATAATGATCGCAAGTTGCCTCCCCCAACTTGGCTGGCCGCCGGCTCGACTTGCTCCACAAACTCAAAGCAAAGCGGAGAGAGAGAGAGAGAGAGAGACTTATTGGTTATGCAGTAACGGTCAGTTGAAACCTTCTATTGGACATGCAGACTTAGGCAGTCTGGCCAAAGCTGGGCACAGAGCGTAACCGAACCAGAGCCAATGGATACAGTTTGCAGTGGTACAGCAGTTGCAAGCTTAAGCTCGCCTCTTTCCACAAAGTAATCTTACCTCGAGCCAAGCGCGGGTATAACTTTTGGCCAGACTCGGCCATTCAAACGAGAGTCCATAGTGAGTTGGGGGGGGAGGCGGACGGGAGGGGACGAGGAGAGAATGGCCAAGGAGGGAGGGTAGCAATTGCATTAGGGCAAGCAACTTACTCGCCAAACTGGATTCCTGTTCCAACCTCCAGCTCACTCTCATTTCCCTTACCGCGCTCTGTCCCCTTTTCTCCCGTCACCATTATTTTCCGGCCACAAGGCTCTAAGTGGCAAGCTCCACTCTAAGTTAGTGGGCGCCACAGGTTGGAGACTGGTGCCATCTGGTGGGCGCCACTCTGGGTGAAATTAAATCTTTTTTCCATACAAGACATATCTAGTTCATCATCATCATCATCGTTTGCTGCTGCCACCAACCAACACAAATAGTCGTGTACCAACAGAACAACCTGATGCATAGCATTGTAGCCACATTGTAGGTCGCTTGCTACCTGTCAATTCGATGATATTCAGCCGCCTAACTGACTAACTATTGGGCTCCTTCTAAAAACAGCTCAATCCGCTAATTCAGGCAATGGAATCAGCCGGCTGCAACAGATTCCGCCAAACTCGCGCCGTTTAATTCAGTCCCAACACGAGAAGCTTGCAGCTGCTTTACATTGAGCAGCCCATCCGAGCTTGGCTCCATTAACAAGCTAGTCGTTGCCAGCTTAATGCCGCCAAGCTCACGCGGATGCAGCAAAACAACAACAACAACAACAACAACAATGGGCCGCATTATTCAGGTGAACTTGAACTAGCAGTCTACCTGCTTGACAATCGAGACATTTGTTTGCGCCACCTCTCTGTAAGACTTCCAATTTGACGAAGCATAGTATTTACCAAGGCAGGCACAGTTGCACTTTGAACGTTGGCTTCTCTTTTGTGATGGAAACCCGTTCAATACTTCCTCCAGCAGCGCGACCAAGATCCGATCCAAGTTGAGCGGCGGTGGCGGCAGCAGCGGCAGTGGCGGCAGCGGCGGCCACTGCGGCTCTTTGGTAGCGTAAATTCACACAAACCCTTACCTACCTGGCGCCTTTCTACGAGCGATTGATTGCTAAAAGGTAGTCAAGTCTCTCGTTTGGGAGCTAGTTGATTCCAGTTTGTTCAATGCGTCTCGCTGGAGGTGGGGCGCACAGGTTGATGCCGCAACGCTCATCATAGACGTTCACGGCCTAAACAGATCTCTATCGCACCTTCTCTCGCTTGTCCGTGATTTTTGATCCCAACCGAGTGGAATTCCCGCATTACCTTGAGATACTCTCGCTTCTCCTTCCATGTTCACCTCATCAGCACGCCCATGGTTTGGCCGAGCAACTTTATTCCAATATCTCGTCACTGCTGGTCGCCGCCATAAGGACTCCCCAGAAGTACCAATAACTCCAGCATCAAAATGCATATCATCAGAACGCTTCCAAAAGCACTCTACTTGTACCCCTTCCTTCTGCTAACAATCAGTAAGTGTCCACTTCGCGCGAGCACCAATGTTGGTCGGCATCTCAGTGGTCCCATTCAAAGCACTAGAGTCTAACGCGCCCCTCCCCGTTCCTCAAAGATCCGGACTCTGTCTCGAGCCAGTCGCAGCCATTCACTTTCAATGGAAGAGCCTCGGATTCTGGCTCCTCGGCGGTGTCGGATTTGCCGACAAACAGCTCGCTCGTTTGGCAACCTCTGCGGGCCACCTTCAGACCCCTCAATCGCCGGCCACCACCATCCTCAACGCCCTCGCCAGCGTCGCCGCCGCCGCCGCCTCCACCCGAGCCGCTCGCCTTAGTCAACACGGATTCCACCGAATTCACAAGCCCACCTGACTCAACCAGACTGAGCTCACAACCCCCGCTTCTATCAAACTTTCAGCCAATAATAACGACAAGCACCAGCACCACAACAGCAAGTCCAATCGTGTTCACTCCGAGCCTAGAGGACGAGGATCTGCCCACTCGCGTTCCTCTAAACAGGTTCAGGCCGACCAAGCCGCCATCTGTGGACACACAATCGCAACCGCCAAGCTTAGCGCCTCCAGTGGCCGCCAACAGCCGGAGCCAAAACGCAAGCTCCCAAGATTCCTACCAAATAACAAACGAATGCTTCGAGTGCATTTGCGAAGCTAGCACAAGTTGCAATGTCAACTCAAGATGCCAAACTAGCGATGTACGTCACACGAGGTGTGGCATGTTCCTAATCAACTACGACCAATGGCTTGAGACTGGACTCTCAAAGCAGCTGGTCACTCGCGAGGCTTTGGCAAGGGATGCGGCCGCAGACGAGCGAGCCTTCTACGAGTGCGTCACGAGCAGGGATTGCGCCGAGCGATTGATGTCCATTTATATGGAGAAGAATGGCAGAGATTGCGACAAGGATGGCCGCATTGATTGTTATGACGTTGCGGCCATTCACCAGGGCGGAGTGGATGGTTGCAGCAGCGAGAGTTTGTTGGAGAGCCAATATTGGAGCGATTTCAACGCTTGCTTTGGCTTTGGCCGCTGATAGCGCCACTCCAAGGGGTTCGCCAACCTCGAAGGCATTAAAGTGATACTTGGACAGATTGTCTCCCATTCGAGGGTTTGTTTTGATTGACGCTCGGAATGGCAGCTTGCTTTTGCAACAGGTGAACGCTGGTGGCCAGCAAACACGAGCTTACAGTTAATTAGCGCTCCGAATCTGATCGTTTGTAAATAACACTCTCGTGTGGCCGATAAACAATGAGCGCAAGCGCAAGTTTAGAGCTCAAGATGGATGATCAATGGCAACTCTATCCATTTGCTGGCTCTCGTTCTCCGCCCGCCATTCATACTTGCAGTTTGACGCAAGCCGCGCTTGGGCGTAGCTGGCGATGGGTGGTTAGAAAAATCGGGGCCACTTCGACAGAAGAATAGGGCAATTTAACGAAGTGAGAGCTAAATTTGAACTAGATTTCCGAGTTCGAGATCAGAGAAGTTGGGAAACGGAGATTGAGACAATTGGGCAGACAGTTCGAGCTAGGCAGCTGCATAGAGGCAGTTGTATATCCAAATATCGAGCTCGCAGCCTGAACTCTAACAAATGAAACAGACAACTCATAACTCTCACGCTTGCTCGCTCGCTCGCCTCCATTCTAGTTCTCGCTTTAGCTCTTGCAAGCGCTGGTGTGTTGAGCCCACCTGATTTCATTCATGATTTAGCCATTCGAGGGACGAGCCAGTCAGTCAGCCGTTTGGCTGGCCGACTGCGGCTTGTGTTTCTCGCCTGCGCGCTGCTGGCCAGCAGCGCAAGCGCTCACCTGTGCGCGCGCTCTCTCTCTATCTCTCCGCTGCCTACAGAGAAAGCGCTCTCTATCCTCTCTGGCGCCAAAACAGACCAAACCCACCGCAGTTCCGAGTGGGCTGCAACCGGCTTTGGGCTGGCCAGGCTCAATTCTTTTATAAAACTCATACTCAAACTTGCTTGGTAGTAACCAAAACCATCAATGAGAGCTCATCGGCTCCCAGCGGGCGGACTCGGAGTCGAGCACGCGCTCGGCGCAGCGAGACCATTATAATTGTCGGCATCATGGACGCTCGACAAGACTAATCAACCTAAAACCGCATTGTTATTATACTATTGGCCATTGCTAGCGTTTGCATGCAGACAAGCGAGAGTGTGAATATGTTTGGCTGTTGTTGTTGCTGGCGCCGCTGGAGCAATTGGTTAGTTTGTGGTTGAATTGGACAGGTAATTAGGGTTTTGTTTAGGTGAGAGAATTATGACTGCCATCCAGTCTTGATAGGTAAAGCGAGCGAGAGTGTGGGATTCATTAGGGATCATTAGTTGGAGTCTTGGGGAGTTTTCATTGCGTACGCGTGCAAAGTCACCCCAGCCGCCCTGACGTCTCACTCGGCCAAAGCGCACATCTATCCTGATCATACTCTCGCATTTGAATTGTCCCTCGCTCGGAGGCGCCAGTCTGCACCTGAGAGGTGTTGCATTGTAGACTGGCAGTTTCAAGCCGAGTGGGCGACCTGAGCCGAGCCATTAGCCGGGTAATAGTGGCAGAGTAACGGCCCACGTCGGCCGTGTTGGAGCATCATCATAAATCTATTCCCCTCACTCCTTGATATTGGCCGCAAGTTCATGTAGAGCGCTGATTGCTTGAGAGAGAGAGAGAATGCACGCAACACTCCAAATTTGCTCCCTTGAAATTAAACCAAACCGGCAAGACAGCTCGCAATCTTGAAACCAACGACGAGCAAACCTTCCAAACAGATTCAACTTTTCAGAACCCAAGTATACAAAATAACTGTAGAGCTGCGTGGCAAGAGCGCGCGCCCTCGCTGACGTGCAATCAACAACGTCAGGTGACGACATTCACGCAGCGACACCGCTCTCCATTGGCCACCTCTAAGCTTGAAGCCGCTGCCAGGAGCCCTCAGAAGGCGCCAGCGCCTCCCTCCGTCAACAACAAGTGCCAACTTCAGCAGACCAAAAGTATGCAGTGATGCGAGAGTGATGATTGAAAGTTGTCGGTTGGAATAAAACTCTTTGATACCCGTCCAACCAAATAGGTGTTCGCGAGGGACAGCAAACAGGATGACAAGCAAGAGAAGAAACAAAAAGAGGAGAGGCTTTTCGCTCTTGATCGAGCCCTCGATTGAGGAGCACCTGGAGGCTTGCAAGAGGGACTTCAAGGCGGCGCATACGAGCTCGGCCAAGAGGCCTGCGGAGGAGCCTAGGAAGTCAGGTGATATGTTTGAGTGCAAGAAGAAAGGCAGCGTGATAAATCGGGCGGCCGAAGGTTGCGATGGAGACAAGAGTCGGCCTGCCAAAGGTCAAAAGGCGAAACTGACCTCGCTTTTGATGCTCCTGTTTGGCTCGAGCCTGTTGCTTCTGATGGGCCAATCTGCCAATTTCGCCTTGGCGCGCTCGCAGCAGCAGCGACTCTCCCTCTCAATTGCCAGATCCAATCTAACCAACGGGACAGCCGACCCACAGGCCCCAGTTCAACCAACAGCCAGCGAGCCCCCATTGGCCGCCGCCAATGGGAGCAGAGTGAGTAGCAGTCTAGTCAACGGCCATGGGAGCGCCACCGAGAGCCCCATTGTGAGCGAGGAGACCACCACCACCACCACCACCAACAACAACAACCTCGAGCCGGACGCCGTCGAGGAGCGTGAGTCGGCTGGTGCAGAGACACCAGCTAGCGACTCTGGTGGCGACCAGTCGGCTGAGCCGAACAAGCTTGGCGAGCTCATAGTCGGAACTGCAAGCGAGGTGGCGGATCAATTTGTTGGCCGGCTTAGAGGCAGCAGAGCCGACGAAGAGTCAAGCGATACGAGCAACAACAAGGAAGAGGATGAAGAGGAGGAGGGGGGCCAACCTCAGGTTAGTGGCGGAACCAACAAACGTCAAGCTGAACGAGCAAATGGAACGAGCGGCGCGAGATTTGAGACAGTCGAAGAGCGACAGCTCAAGGAGGCCATGGACACCTACCTCAAGTGGCGCTCGGCTGGCGACGATGTCATTGAGCTGTTTTCAAGAAAGATGCTGCCCGTTATTGTGGAACACGGCTACGATGTTGACGCGCTCACAGTTACAGGCCTCCTGCAAGTCTTTAACGGTATTCGAGCCCTAAAGCCGTGGGCTCTGAAGCTTCTCGATGCAAGCGCCAAGTTGACTCCCGGTCTCCTGGTTGGAACTCAGTCGGATTTTGGCGATTTTGACGAGTGCTTGAACATCAGAGTCGACGACCCCTCCGGCCTCGAGAGTGGCGGCGAGCCATTGGTTGCCAGTGAAATAGACGAGTCAACGGGATTGAAGGCGTCCACACTCGTTGGCCGCTACTGTTTGGCCGACGTTGAGTTCCCAAAGCCGCCAAGGATTCGTTTGGCCGCTAGAGATGAAGAGTTAAAGACTGATTTTGCGCCCATTGAGCTACGAAAGCCTTTGCTCAATTTTAGCGAAACTGCCGCCTTCAAGGAGACCATCTTTGTTGAGACAGCAAACTTTTTCCACATGCTCTATGTGGATCCCATAAGGGTGGGCGTCTGTCTCACAAACAAGATTGATCCAGAAAATTTTGCCAAAGTTTTAAACAAAATAATCGAACACTTCCGAGTGAGCATCAACTTTCGCGGAAGGTGCGTAACGAAGTACGACAAGCCTACCTGGACAAGCTACCAGAAAGTGTCCGCTTACGTGCTTGCAACTGCCTGCTCTCTCGTAATCCTATGCACTTTGCTCGATTTATTGCACGCCAAATTGGACAAGCTGCCATTTCCTGAGAGCTGTCTTGCTCTCAGGGCAAAATTTAGCCATTCAAGTGAAAGATATCGCCCTTTGTTCACCAGTTTCTCCATAATTCGAAACACAAAACGCCTATTTAAGCCTCAAGTGGCCAGCACTAAACAACATGGCCAAAGTTTGCAAGAGCGAAGCGCAAAGGGTTGCATTGGCGGCCAACAGTTCAATTTGAATCTGGGTCAAGCCGTCAACAATTGCTCGGCGCTTGGATTGAGCCTGCAAGCATCCTCCTCCTCGCTCGACTCCTCGCCCACCACCGACCGACGCTCCTCGGTCACAAGTTCCGCCTTGAACCTCATTAGCGACGGTCAAACTATGGTCGCCGGCTCAAAAGGGCACCTCTTAGGGAACCAATTCAGCGCTTCCATTGGCCCGAGTGGGAGCCCCAAGCGCGCAAAGGCAAAGTTGGGCCGCAATTCAAATAACCTGCTCTGTTTGCACGGAATTCGAGTTTTAACGATGACCTGGATGATAGTGAACCATACCTATCTCTTCGGGGGCTTCTTCGTCCTTTGGGCCCACCGACGACTCATCGACATTGCCGAGTGGCCAAAGTCGCTCTCCTTTCAATTGGTTTTAAACGGTTGGCTAACAGTGGAGACCTACTTCTTTTTGAGCGCAACAATCATAGTTTTAAACGTCATGCCCCTAATGCAAAACCACAAATTCGCCTACTTTGCCTACATCCTCCACCGGCTAGTGCGCCTCTTGCCCGCTTACCTGGGCTTAGTTTGCCTCAACTTCCTATGGCCGCTAGTTTCGAGTGGACCAGTGTGGCTGGTGAAGGGGAAGAACTTTATCCAAACGCCGTGCGAGAATTATCTATGGACAAACTTTTTATTTATCAACAATTGGATTTGGCCCGAGAAGCAGGTAAGCGAGCAGCTAACTGATAACTGATATCTGATTACCAGACGACTGGACTAATCAAGAGGAACTAACTAAAACAACAACCTCCCCCGTTTGCATTTTTAAAACTAAACCAACAAACTTGCAAACATAAAATTCAGTGCATGGTTCACACCTGGTTCCTGTCGGCCGATTTCCAGCTTTACCTACTGGCCCCCATCATAGTGTATCTTCTTTACAGGTAAGTTGAATGAGATGAACGCCGGCCAAGCAAAACCTGTTCACCTGACCGAAGTTGACAAAGCCAAGAGTTGTGTTGTGGCCAATTTGTCGTGCAAACTCGGACAGACTTACGCAATAGATGAGACAACTTTTGCTCTGCGAATCGACTAGACTGAACCAGACTTGGGTGGACCAGGCCAGACAAACATGAGCGCGTCCGTTTGCTTCCCATTGGCCAACAATCGGCCAGAATTAGTTCCAGGTGCCTGTGATGACAATGGCGGAGCAAACGGGATGGGAGGAAATGTTTCCATTTCGTTCCTGGCCAAAGCCATCCAGCTTTAATTGCCTCAAGCAAAGCCATTTGATGCAAGCCCAGGGGCTAAGCTTGGAGAGCAATCGGCCGGACTTGTTACATGAACAAACCTAAGCAAACCAAACTGAACTAAACACTTCTTTGCCAAACGCACACAAACCGGGACCGGTAATTGAGCTTGCCGGCTTCGCTAGACTAATTGTTTTAGCCGGCTTAGCGGAGGCGAGCTAGTGTTGTACCTGGCAAGCCGAAATTACCGGCCATTGGCAGGTTGGCCGGGCGGCAATTGATGGCGTTGCGATGAGCTTTGGGGCGCAAGATTTGTCCACCCGTTGGCAAACATTTCGTCTCCTCTCGTAGCTTCATTAGCAGGTGTCAGTCGGGCCTTAGGTTGGCCAGTCCAGCGCAACTGGCCGGCTGGCTTAATTTTGGAGCTGCAATGTCATTGACAGCGCGCTCGATGATTAACACGAGGCTGCTCAGAGCTACAGGTACTTGTCGTGCTCGAATGGGCTAATCCATTTCCATCCCATCTAGCGCTTGCGTTTGCATGGGAAGGGAGAGAGAGCGAGAGAAAGGAGAGATTTGCATTCATGTCTCACGAGCAAGATAGTGGAGGCAACCGAAAGCTATGAAGGCTATCATCGCTTCGATCGATGTGCCTAGTGAGAGTTGTGGATACTCGCCTCTGCCAACCCTTGAACATGAGCCCTTGCCACGGATTCCCCCTCAAGAGATCCGCCTTGAAGCTTAAGTCGCACACTAAGCCCTCGCTCGGCCCGCTGAAGGCCAATGAGTAAATCGGGTACACCGATTTGCTGACGAATTAAAAATTCACGCTCGCTTCCCCTTGTAGGCCCGTAGAGTGGCTAGTCTAGATTTGATTTGTTTTGCTCTGCAACTATATGAATCAATATTGGCTTCAAGTCGGCTGGCCAACGAACAAACATCCATTAATCAGCGAGACTCTTGATTAAAGCTCGGAAGTTGTCTAGTTCGGGGGAGGTGAGGCTAGGAAAGGCGAGCATTGTTGCGAGAGGTGCGTGCCGAATCAAATATGCTCTGGTGATAATTAACATTGAGCTGCCTCCACTGCCGGCGTCAAAATCTCGTTTAAAACCATCTCGTATTGGATCCTTGATCAAACTGCTCGCGCAAACAACAATGTGTCCAGAAGGAGAGGGTCAACTCTTGTTGGGAGCCAACTTTCTCTTCTCACAGCAGACTAACAAGCGCGGCTGTTACCTGTCGCCGTCATTGTTCGTCAAGCTCACGCTTTGCTGGCATTCTGATCGCTCAGAGTTGGTTCGTTTGTTGACTGACTGGCTGGCCAAGCAAAGTCTTGTTCAGCCGCCTGGGGTCATGGAACCGTAGGGAGGCGAAGTGGTTAAAACTGAGTTCCCGTGCTAACATCTCTCACGAGTTGCACGGAAGGATCGATATTCGGGCAATGTTAGACCGGCGCCAAGTTTGAAGGGCGAGTAGATCTCATCTGCGGTCCTCCAAAGACAGACAAACGTGTTGGCAGGTTTGCGAATCGCGATTTGCTTGCGCTCACAACAACGGACATGGTTGACAGGCTGCAGCCTGTGGCGGTTTGACTGATTTGTGGGCGCCCAAGTATAGCAGCTCGCCTGCTCGCCACTAACCAATCGGTTAGTCGATTTTCAATTAAAGAGCAGCCTCAACTTGTAGCAACTGAAACCCTACGAGAGCTTATAAACATTAGCCATCCAAGCAAGCGCTTGATTCCCTGGACAAGCGCACGGGTTGAGCACGAGCGTTGTTTGGCTTAGGCTTGATCTCGCTGCCAGTTGCAGGTAGATTTGGCGCGAGGAAGAGGATTGAGCGGCGAAAGTGGTGCAGTTCCAGCTTCCCTATCCAAACTTGAAACAGAGTTGCGAGCAGTCGAATTAGGCTTTTGGTAGCAATTAGCAGGGCCCTTGCTTGCATTAATCGAGCAAGATTTGTTCGGCTTTCCTCGTTCAAGCAACTCCCGTTTGGAAGTCAATGCAAGTGCAAGCCAGCTACTCTGCACTGGTGGTCCATATTTTTACTGCTTGCCTCTAACCTTGGCTCCATTTCGCTCTTTCTTCGGCTGCTCGCGTTGCCCTCATTCAAACCCTGTGCTTATTGTTTGCTCTCTCTCTTCCTGGCCGACTTAGTTGAGTGGAGCCTTCGAGATGCCTTCTGCTGCAACGGATTCGCGCTCTCCGCCTGTCAAGCAGCCCAAAAGGGTTCGCCAAGTGACTGCCCCTTAACGATCGGTTTAAACTCGCCTTGCCAGCTTAACAGGGAGAGTGATAAACCTCCAGATAACAGCAAGACACCTGTTATATAACAAGCGCCACTTCTTACACTACCTACTTGTAATCCCTAATGAAGTTTACAGCCTTCGAGCGAGTGCCAGCGTTGGTCTGGTTGCCAGTATGTGCATGCATTTGTCTGGCTGGTTCCACTTTTAGTTTCAATGTCAGCGGGCGATGGAGATGGCTGCCATGGGATAGTGGCTCTCTCCTTTGGCCTCTCAAATAGCCACGGGCCTCTGTTGACCTTGTTGAGAGATTTTCTCTCTTTTTCTCCAAGGGCCAAACTAAGTTTCAGCTCCTCCACTTCCAACTCTGAGGCGCGACGACAGTATCCTAATTGCGCCTCCACCCCCCATTATCAACCCACCCATTATTATTAGTCTCCGTTTAATCCTTGCCTACCTGAAAGGTGTGATAATTAACCGCTGGACTACTCTCGCTTTAACCCTCCCGCACCAAAGGCGGCCAGTATTTGGCCACTCAGTCAACATAATTGTTGCAATATTGGCCTCGATCCTCTCCGGATTTGTAATCTACGCAAACAAGCTGATGCCCACAACCCTAATTAACAAGCTCGAGTTTGAGTAAGTAGGCCAACAGAATAACGGGGCTCAAGGTCATCGTGGCCAACTAACCAACCGACTCTCCTCATTCACCCGCAAATAAGCTCGATCAAACAACAGCTTAGCTACTCCTACTTTGCAACCTACCAGCACTTGGGCCCCTACTGCCTGGGCATCTTCACCGGCTACCTGCTCCACAAGAGGCCCCAAGTTCAGCTTCCAAAGCACTTAACCTGGCTCCTGTGGCTCCTCCTACCGCCGCTCTCTTTCACAACCCTCCTCTTAACTTATCTCTGGAACGGCGCCTATCCCGATCCGGCGCTCATAAACCCATCGCCACTCGTCTCTGCCCTCTACGTTGCAATCCATCGCACCATCTGGACCTCGCTGATTGCCTGGATTGTGTTTGCCTGCGCAACTGGCCGAGCAAAGCTGATGTCGAGCTTCCTGTCGCACTCAATGTTTGTCCCACTCTCGCGGCTGAGCTTCTCCATCTACCTGGCCCATTTGCCCGTCATCATGTTCAGGGCGTTGAATTTGCGTCACACAATCGAGTGGACTGATACCAACATTGTAAGTTTCTTCCATTTGCCCACCAAGCGCCCATTGCTCACCCCTCCAGCCTCTAACCTTAGCGTTTCTCTCCACTCTCAAAGCTTTGGGAGGCTTGCGGAAACTTTGTTGCAAGCACAATCGTGGGCTACTTCATAAACGTAACCTTCGAGTCTCCGCTGATAAACTTGGAGCAAATCGTATTCGGTCGGCGGACAGGAGCTGGACCTAAGAGTGAGGAGCAATCAGACTCTGGCAACCAGAATGCAACCAACTCAAAGTTGGACAACCAAAAGACAGATAGTGTGAATGATCTCGACGAAAGCAAGTCGCTCACAAGATCCAGCGAACAATCGGACAGCTCGCCCTCCCAAGACAGGAAGGAAGCCCCAAATAGTTCACTGAATTCCGCCGGAACCTTGCAAGAAAACGAGCAGCTTGAGCACATATCATCGCAGCAGATGCGCTGGAATAGGCCGACAAGCAAACGTTTGCTCAGGAAAGCGTTTCGTCCCAAACAGATCCCATCGGTTGAGAAGATTTTCGGCCAAGTTAATCCGTTCGAGTTGCACAGTTCAGATGAAACAAACTCGTTGGGCGAACTCTCAACCATTCAGACTAGCACCGAACTGGAGCCATTTGATCCGAGGCAACAGGAGCTCGAGGGTGAGCTGTTGCGCGAGACAAAGCCAGCGGGCAGATTCTACATTCACGACCAGTCGACTCTTGGCCAACAAGATACGAGTTCTGATTTTAACCACCTCCTTTCACTGGACAAGGAGTACCAGAATTGGGCGCGCGCGCGCTACCATCGATTCCAGCATCAGCAGTTGGCTGGTCGGCGGCCAACGAGCAGCTATGCCACTTTGGCCCGCACCAGCAGCTTCGACCACGACTCGGCCCCAACCAACGGGCTCGTCGGCCGTCACACGCTTGCACGAGGAGGCCAAGCAAAGTTCAAGAGTTACCTGGGCGAGCCGGTGGCAAGAACGAGCAAGGAGGTGGCCCAGCTGAGCGGGGGGCGGGCAAACTTTGACCAGCGGCGCCAGGGGAGGTACAATACGCTCACAGGTACTGGGGCCCGCGAGTGGCGCCAGCAAGGCTTTAGTCTGGAGCGAGCTGGCTGGCAGCGGGCGGCCCAAGTGCACAAGGAATCTCTGGCAAACTGGCCGCAAACTGGCAACCTAATACCGCGCATTGATTCATCCACCCTGCGCAGACAAACGAAGCCAAGTGGCAGCATTGTTGAGGAGCCAACTTTTGAGGACCATGAGGGCTGATTAAGGGCGCAGGTGTATGTGTTTACTGAATGTATGTAAATGTGCACGCAACTAACGGGTTTATAAACGAACAACTTTACTGGCCAAACCATCACTAGCCAACCAGGTAATAGTCACTCTCGTTCTCCTCCCCCAACAGAGTTGGAAGCCTATCCTCGATGTGGGCCCCAGTTAGCTCGAGCACATTGGTGACGAGCATCTCCTCCTCATGGATAAGCGACTTGCAAAACTTGAACCTGATCAGTCCAATGTTGAACTGACGCTGGCTCTCGTCTTTGTCCAGAATGTCCAAGTCGCTCACGTATCTCTCCTCCTCCTCAACCATCAAGGAATCAAATTGCCACGGTTCGAAGATATTTGGACCCAGAGTATTCACGTAGAGCTTGCATGGGTCGATCACATATCTCTTTGCTAGAGCCTCCACCTTTGCTCGGTTCATTGGGAGAAAGTTTCCGCGTCTTTCGTCAGTCCGCCTCGTTAGATGGATCGCGTCCGGGTCCTTTGCATCCCCTGCCAGCTGTTCCATCAAATAAAATGCTCCCAACGAATTGGAGCCGACATATTTGTGCTCGCTTCTTAGACTTCCCTCAATAAATCTCTCGAGTTGCAGCTTGTCTTTCGGCATGAAGGGTTCGTCTGGCCAGTAATAGTTGAGCATACGCTTGGCCATGATATCCCATCGCTTTCTTTGCGCCTCGTCCACTTGGTTGTACAAGGCGACAAATAAGCGCGGATAGACTTGCTTGCAATCCTCGTAGTGCTGTTTGGAGTAGTGATACACGATAGAATCAATGCGCCGCAAAGGACCCAGATCTCTGAACTCTTTGTGGCCCCTGTAATCTGTGGCCTCACAAATAGCGCGCAACATTTCGTAGGCAGTCCTATCGCACTTGTTCCTGATTGAATTCAGTGCAACCAAACTTCTCAAGTCCTCAACGAAGCTGCTCTCGTCGGGAGTCTTCGCTCGGGCTTGGCGCTCAAGCAACTCGCTCGCCTTGGCCATGTTTTTCTCAAAGTCAGAGCTACTAACAGTGTCGCATAGGAACTCGTTTATCTTTTGAAAATTTTCCCTCTTCGATTGTCGTGCCGGCACTGACGAGCCTCGACTGCAACTGACAGATGTGATCGCCAGGTGCAAAATCAGCGCAAGGGCCAGACTGAATCTTTCGAGCGATGAAATCATGATCGTCTTCAGAATTCGTGCAACTTATTATCTTGGCTCGAAAGGCGAGTATAGTATTCAAATTGAGGGGGACAAACATTAGAATTGGGTTGGAACTGTTTTCGAGAGTTTATTTTTAACACATCTACCTTTGATCTGAAAATAGATTCCAATTTTCGCTCTCCTTTCGACGAGCAACCTTAAATTTGCTGCAATCAAATCGCATTCCACTTTGTCTTTGGACTGAAAGTTGCGGCACAAACTCAATGTAACAAACTCCGTCTTTCAAGTTTAAGCGACTTACACGGATAGAACTCTATCGATGCCAGGTAAAAGTTGAGCAACTCTCTATTCGAATCCAGGTTGTCCTCGTTTGTCGTGCATCTTCTTCCATATCTGCGCAAGAGCGAATCGAGCTCCCCAAGGCTGGAAAACTTCAGGTCCAAGTTCCGAAATGTGATGCCTGCAAGGCTCGGAACAACACGGAACATGAACCTCTTGACCAATAGCTTGAGTTCATTGCGATATATAGGCAGGCGGACTCCGACCCGCTCATCTGCTCGTTGATTGAGATGCCTCATGTCGTTGTCGTTTGCATCCTCCTTGCGATACCAGATTGCGAGCTCTCGAGAGGCTAGTTTTGGGATAGAAACGAATTCGCGAAGAGGGATAAACGATGCTCCCAGATGATTGGCCGATTTTAATCTTTATTGACCTCACAGACCACCTTTGTATCGAAAGAATAGTGAACAATTACCTCGGACACTCAAAGTAGACATCAACTAGCGCACGTGTCGGGCAGTTTAATCAGCATCGTCTAGACTCAACCATCTAAGAATGGAACCTGGTTTAGGGCTCGTAACTGCCTATTCTGCAACCAGAGCTTCCCATTTCTATTTTAGAGACTAAAAATTATCGAGTTTGTTCGTCTTGGTGCATCCGAGTTTGTCAAAACACTAGCGGCTCGCTACTAAACAATCTGGTTGGCCTCTCGATTGAACGGCAACTAACGATGAGCTGGACGCGTAGCCTCTCTCGAGTCAAGTTGATCCAATATCCAAATTAGACTTGCGGCAAGAGGAGGGCCAGAGATCAAGTCTATCGAGCGAGTTGGAGGCTCTCAATCAGGTTTCGAAATCGTTCGAACGCGATTCTTGTAATTCTTATACGACAACCATTTCAGCTCGTCCAAGATCGCGCTGATTACACCGGCCTCGTTAGCAAGTATCGTCTTGCACATTCCAAACTTGATGAAGCCGATATAAGCATCGCGCAGCTCTTTCCTCGAATCCCGAGCAACACCAAAGGCGTCGAACCTCTTGGAGGGATCAACCATCAACAAATCGTATTCCCAGGGTAGAAAGACGTCGAGCCCGAGCTCGTCTGCATAGTGCTTGCATGGTAGAAGCAGGTACTTGTTTATCAAACTCCTGATTTCTTTCTCGATTATGGGCAGTTTGTCTGTACCTCTACGCATCCTAGCATAGACAACATCTGGATCATTTGCCTTCTTTGCGAGTTTCTCCAGCAAAATTGGACCTTCTGACCTTAATTTTGCCATATCCAGGTCTTCCCGATGTATAAGCGCCGAGTAAATGCTGGATTCGAGCTGATACAAATCTTGTGTCCTATCGGACGCGTACGGCCAACTTTGCCTATGGAGAGTCTTGGCCCACTCATCTATGAATGTCAGTTCAATCCCATTCAGCTGAGCATATTTAGCTGCAAATGTAACCGGGTACACGTCCTTGCACAGCTCGTAATGATCCATTGAAAGCTTGTTGACAATATAGTTTACCCGACTCAAGAGCCCAAGGTTTCTGAGGGGTGAATAGCCCCGCACGCCAGTGGCCTCACCGACATTGTGCAGTATTTCGTAAGCTCGTCGATCGCACTTGTTGTCTAAATCCTTAATTGACCCTAAAGACAGAAAAGTCTCAAGATCGCGCACAAAATGATACTTTAACGGGAAGCATGAATTCACCTCTCGCTTTAGCAACTTGCGCGCGCTATCCATGTTTGCTTCAATGTCATTGATTCTAAGCTCTTTTGTCAAATGCGCGTTGATCCTATCGAAGTTACTGGCGTCGCTCAGACCAAATAGACCTGCAACCAGCAGACTGAATGCGACCAGAAAAAGCTTCATTTTGGGTAATTGAATGCAGTGATTGAAAACTGTTGCGAGAGATAGGAACCGGATTGGGCGACAGACTGCGGCTTATATTGAGGAGCTCGAAAGACATAAATAGCGCGAGAGGCTAGAAATAGAACCGTCTCTGAAGCCATTCGACAAAACGATGGCGCTGCAACCGCTTTCGCGTGCTCCAATGAAGGAGTCAATAGAGTTAGATTGAGATGCATCCATTTTGATTGGCTTCAAAATTGGATATCAGGTGCATTTCCAAACCAACTCGTTACCCCAACTGAGATCTTGGATCATAGCAAAAGTTGGGTCGCGCAACTGCTTGTCGGTTGATGCGGTTGATGGGGTCCAGCAAGATGCAATTTCTATGTCTGACTCGCGACAACAAGAGGATTAAGCGGGCACCTAGAGTATTCAGGGCAGACGAGCACAACTGAAACTACCCAAGGGATGATCGATCAAGTTTATCTAGCAATTTCAAGGTGCTCAGAGTTTGAATCTGAGCAAACATGAACTCTAAAGGCCTACATCTTTTTGAACTCGCCTAGGATCCCTTCGATCACATCGTAGCCCTTGGCGATTATCGTCTTACACATTCCGAACTTGATGAAGCCGACATAAGCATCGCGCAGCTCCTTGTTCAAACCCTGCGATACCTTGGAGCTTTCAAATCTTTTAACGGGTTCAACCATCAACAAATCCAGCTCCCAGGGCAGAAATACGTCGGATCCGAGCTCTTTTGAGAAATATTCGCAAGGTGTTAAGAGGTACTTGTCTATCAAGCTCCAAACTTTCTTCTCCTTCATGGGCAGCATGTCTGCTTCTGTTTCACTGAAACGAGTTTTAAGATAGACGACATCTGGGTCGTTTGCTTCTTCCGCCAGTTTCTCCAACAGAGCTGGAGCCTCTTTGCTCAGTTCTTCAAGGTTTACATCCTCTCGTAGTAGCAATGCGGAGCTGATACTATGCTCGAGTTCGTTCTGATTCAATCCATCAGAGGACAAGAATGGCCACTTTTGCCTGAAAACAACCTTGGCCCATTCCTCCAGTTGAGCCATTTTGGTCTCGTCAAGCTTGGGGTATTTGGCTGCAAATGCAACCGGGTATACGTCCTTGCACAGCTCGTAATGATCCATTGAAAGCTTGTTGACAATGTAGTCTACTCGATTCAAATCCTCGAGCTTCTCCAATTGAGCATAGCCACGCATGCCAGTGTCCCGGCCGACATCGTACAATATTTCGTAGCTTCTTCCGCCGCACTTGTTGTCTAGGTCTTTTAATGCGTCCAGGGCCAGAAAATGCTCGAGCTGTATCACATTGCGAGAATGGCGCGACGAACGCGATGCCTTCCTTAGCATTATCAGTTTGCGTACGCTATCCATGTTAGCGCCAATATCGTTGCTCTTGACCGTGTCAGTCAGGTGCTCGTTGATTTCATCCAAAGGCATCCCGCTACTACAACTGACTAGGCCTGCAACTAGGAGGCCGGACAAGATTTGATTGAGCTTCATATTTGGCGATTCAAAGATCACCTAACACTCTTTTCTAGGAAAGAGAGATTCTCTAGAGGTATTATCGAGTGAGCGATGAGTTACAGCTTATATATAGAAGATGGAGCGACATAAACAACGCGTGAGGACAGAAATAGAGCCGTGCCTGAGCCTGATAGATAAATGAAAACGGTGACATCTCCACCAACCTTGCGTCACCAAACTCTCGATTCACAAGAATACCGTTGAAAGCTCGTCTACAAATGACAAAAGCTTCTTCTTCAATTGGTTGACTACTGACACGCTACTCTTCATCCAATCAATCGACTCATCAACGAGAAAGGGCAGATTTTTCGATTGAAGAGTACCAATCTGTTAGCAGTGCCTCAAAACTTGTTGCAATCATCTCTCCAACATTAGCACGTCCTCCCGAGAAACGAAGGCTGCCAGGAGGAGCATGCCGACGGGAGTCTGAAAATCTAACATTGAATGGTGAGAGGCTAACATCTGTGACTAGGAGAGGCTCCTCCATTGTTGCCCATCTCCGTTTCCGATTGTCCGTGCACTTCCCTTCTACACATACTGTGTAAAACTTATTTATCTCTCCGCTTGTCCTAGGCGCTAGACTCCTCTTGAGGCTAGAATTTGCTCCGTGCGTTGATGCTGTTGAACTCACAATATTCTGTTCCAAAGAGTAGTTTGGGCCGCGAAAAAGAAGGTATGGCGAGTGAAGCCAAAAAACATCTTGATGGCCGCTGACGGATATGAGTTTACACTGAAACAGTCAGTGTTAGTTCGTAACTATCAAAGTTTCAGCTACTATAGACAAGCAAGACTAGGCTAAAGTATCTCTTTACGAATATTAATGCGCGCGAGGTCAACGATATAGCGATGTGCAGGAGGTGTTGGAGTAAGTTTATATCGGGATTCTAGTGTCTAATGAATCGATAAATGGCATAAAACAGAGCCAGTTACTCTCTGATAATGTACGAAGCAGGGGCCGCTCGAACACTGCCCACAATGGATTGGGTTAAGGCATAGTTCCTTGCAATCATAGCCTTGCACATTCCAAACTTGACGAGACCAACTTGGAAGTTGTGCGGCACATCTTCGGAGCCGGCAGGATGTTCACGTTCCCATTCTGAAAAGATGTTTGGTCCGAGCTGATTCACGTAGTACTCGCAAGGTTCAAACAGGTGCTTTTGTACCAACGACCGATAGGTGCTCTCTGGCATGGGTACAAATGTTGAGCCCATCTTAGCGAAACGCAAAACGTTTGGGTCGCGCGCCTTGTCTGCAAGTCGAATCAACAGTCCGGGAGCCTCCCTCTTGAACCTTTCGAAATCTGGTTCCAATTTCTCAGGTGATTGTAGAATGATCTTTGCCAACTCGTCTACACTGCTCAGCTTGGCCGCATCGAGCTGATTGTATTTAGCCGCAAGTCTAGCGACGTAGGCGTCTGAGCCGATGCTACTTCCATTGCTCTGGCTCAAAAGGCCCAAAACTAAGATGCTCAACAGTGACAAGTAGTTCATATTCGAGGCTGTCGATTCGGGTTCCTGATCCTGATTTGTGCTGTGAATTTCCGTTTGAATTGGATTCCTTTGCGCTAACTCCTCTTAAATACTACTTATGAGGTCGCAACAGGATGCTGAAAATAGACGCATCTCAACGTGGATAATTAAAAATAGAGGTACCGTTCTCACGAGGACCCTTTTCTCCAGGGTTGGCCTCACGAGGATCGCAACTCTAGAAGCTAGACGATAGATGGTAGCTAGCCATGACGCGTCAGATAAATGACAGATGACGTATTTGCTCTCGGTGAAATTCAACGACTAATTGGCACCAGTTGAAAAAGAACACGAAACGTTCTATTTCAGTCCAACAATCGGAGGCTCTTAGATATAGAGGGGAAATCTTGTAGCGCAAAAATCCGTCCAATCGAGCCATACAGAGTAACTGTTTGATCTTATAAGTTGCTACACTGGAGGCAAAATAAAATTGCGCACCATGGTTGCAACCTTCAGACTTGAGTCTTGGACTTGAAGTTTCCACATCTTCTGCGCTGATGTACGATGATCTCATGATGAAAGTTTCTTGGATCCCGTCCCTCTAGATTTTGGAGCTTTGCACAGGATGTTGATTTCGCTCCTTGAAAGCGCGATCAAATAAAACTGCACGGTTGATCGGCGCTCCATCTAGACGAATCTTACAGGGCAACACCGACAGAGGAACGATTCTTGACTCCTTGACAACCTCCGCAGCTCGATACCAAAAAGACTGCTCGCCACTTGATCGACGCCGAGTGTGCCAAGACCAACTGTTGATTGTGAGAATTAGATTGTATCTGACCAGAAAGCGGCTACAATAGAACTGAATCCATGTGCAAATTATCTCGGCCGGTTGTGCATTTCCGCTTTCCGAGAGTTCTCGCTCGAATCTCGTTCGGGAGCATAGGACTATCGTGCAGCCTCCCACAAGAGATCAGCACCAAAAAGGCACCTGCAGCACGAGAGATTTAAGCCCGAGACTCAAGTCTTACGGTTGCAAGCATGGTGTGCAATTTCATTTGGCCCCAAATGTATACTGTTTCCTCCCTCCCCGAGCAGGTTTTGTTGTCCAATGGAACAAATGTACAAAATGTACATTAGTATCGCGCAAAACTCATCTCTCAGATCAAAGTTTAGTGCGGTCCAATGCCTAAATCGATGGGCTCTCGGTCATTGATTAAAATGAATTTTTCTTGATCCAACACAATATGCATCAAGCGAGATCATATCGATTTCTAGTCTGTTCGGTAACTGAGTGGCGTGCTGAGGTGGGTGAGTTACTCCAGCGACAATACATGATTCTAAACGAGTCCCAGCTCATCCGCCACTACACATGGTCCGAATACTGCCTAATTCCATTGTTTGGCTATCTTGCAATCCAGGTTCAAAGCTACTGGAGTCATAACGATATTTTTGTTTCAAACCATATCGACTCGAACAGACCGCAACTGGTTGGATGCGTGCATAACGACCTTGGTTGCAGGTAGACAAGATTTTTGATGAGAAACTTTCCCTCTCACATCTGAGAGACACCGTCTATAGAGAATTGTGAGGCCGGGTCGCTGTCGAGGTGTGTGTTTTGGCACAAGAATTTATTGAAACTCGAGCGATATTATATCTTGTCTTGACCTCTCGGGCTGAGGTCCGATCTTAGCTAACGGGCGAGCTCTGAACGGGCAACATCCACGCAACTGGTATTTTATGCAACCGTGGTTTTCCTCTGGTCGAATAAGCACTGAAAGTTCTTTCCTTCTCAACTCTCGGAGGCATTTATCTTGTATTTGATTCACCGACCACCGACCCGTTGCTTGGAGCGTTATGAGGCATGTACCAGACTAATCTGCAGTGGATGTAGTTTATGTTTATCTCGACCTGTTGGACCCAGTTCGAACTGCATTCGTGTCACCAGCACTCTAAGGGAGCAAAATTGGCCAACTTATCAGTTAAATTGTCGTTCATGGGCTCCTCACAAGAATCGATTGACAGGTGGATTGGGCCGGGTGATTTCTGGCTAGATCGACAATTGTGTGGTCGCGATAACGAAATCAAGATTTCTCAACACGAAATTCGGTGAATTTATCTGATTTATTACGATCATGGGGGTTCCAAAATGCATGTCGAGCAACTATTTGAGCCAGAATTGACATGGGTTCCAGTTTGCAAAAAGAAATCGCAGTTAAACAGTAAATTCAATGAAGATATCCGGTTGATTGAATGCCTAGCTGGCTACCGATCCGCGGTGCTCATCTTCTGATCCATGCGATTGGTGCTGCAGCTGCGTAAGCGGGTGCTGCAATCGCTGGAGCTGCGATCGCTGGGGCTGCCAACGCTGGGGCTACAATGGATGAGATAAAATCTTTGGTTAGAAATAATTCAATCCGAGAAGCGAGGAGGTTCTCGAAAGTTTGATCAATTGGCTTACCTGCAACAACAGCTGGGGCAGTGTTGTAGACACGGCCGGTGATGGCTGATGAGTATTGGCCGGAGTAGTGGTCATAGTAGCCTCCGGTAAGGTCGCGACTTCCAGCGATTGGTACCAACTGGGCGAGTGCGCAGCCAACTAGAGCAGCAAACACCAGGCAGATTAAGATTTTTGAAGCCATTTTGATTATATTCGGTTTGTTTGTTTGTGTTTTCTGGATCGAAAATTTGCAACTAAATTGATGACGATGTGAAACTTGAGTGACTTTCCATTGCACCAGCTCTTGCTTTTATACTTTCTTAGGGAGTTTCTTCGCGCTGAATCTAAAAATAGCAGCTGGAAGAAAGTTTTCTTGAGAGTTTAGAGTATATCGGACAGTCTGGGCGGCAGCTCAAGGTGCAGGAGAGAATATGAACTGTAGTGAAAGGGGTTGGGCCACCACGTAGCAAAGCTCCGCGTGAGATCAGTGAGAGCTCTCAGTAGAGCTTCTGGTGTTATTCGAGTCATTTACAATACTCTAGTGGTGAGGCTTAGCGAAAGTTAATCGCACCAACCCAGGTATTGATTAGCCTGAGATGTTAGCTGCTTCAATCAAAATACCGAACAAAGCGAAAGGAAGGAAAACAACGTCGAAAAACCTTCTCTCCCAACCACGACGCTGTTCAACAAATTGCACGCTTTCATATTGACTTAGCTCCCTGATGGTTCAGTTATATCCAGAGACTCAAGAGCTACCAAGCTCGTTAATAACGTTCCACCTCCGCCAGCTGGAATCTTTCCATCAGCAGCTTACTCGTTCAGGCAGCTTACTCGCAAGGCGAAGGTGGGGAGAAGTGGCGGGTGGCGGTTAACTGCATTGATTTTGCGCTTGTGAGTTAACAGTAGGGACCAACAGGTTAGCCACGATCTGTATGCTTGAGCGCGCAATTACAGTTGCACCCCTAATCTAATGAATACGGGTGGAACATTTATCGTTAGCATTGTTAATATTTTAACAGAAAGGTAGGAAGAATGAGATAGAGTCTAATGATTGTTTTTCTACCAGGTTCCAGTCTAATATATCCATGCTGCTCTATCGGCTCTCAAGCGTAGACTCTGTGGCTCCTGTTAACTTCCGATTGGTTACTTTGAATGATGTTTCCATCCGTCAAAATTTGCACTGTCCAAAGATAAAACTCGTGTAGCGAAAGCATCACAATGTTGTAGGTATGAGTGAGCTTGTCCTCATATCAAGCGGGAAGCCCGCTGAAAATGGTGACCCCTTTGCTCACTGCAGTGATCTCGATGGAATGTGCCTGAGTCGGCTGACCATCTATCAGGAACTTTTCGGTAGAGTCATCTTTCTTTTTATCGGCCTCTGTATCGGCACTGCTTGCTGTCTGCCCTATCTCGTTTTGAGCAGATGATGAACGTTTTTTGCTATCGAGCTCTTTCGATAACTCGAGCTTTATGTCCTGAGTTTCGATTGACTCCGATGGTATTAGTTCGCCATTCCTACCCAATGACAGTCTGATCTTCTTTTCGCCCATCATGCAGGCTCTGAAGTCGGTCAACTCGCTCAGATCCCTGACTTTGAGCCACCGGTCACAATGTGGATTCTCTCTGGTGGCAAGTTCTGCTTCGATCTTTTCGTCATCACCAGATTCTCTATTGGGCGATGACACTGGAGCCAAGATACTCCACCACTTTCTATTGGCACCCTTCTCTTGCCGGCCAGTGACTTGTTCGCTTGTCAGCCTGTGTTTGGCAAAGCATTTGGAGCAACCCTCGCAGGGGTTAGTGTAGGATATGGATTCTATGAGCGGCTTTTGGTAACTTCTGCTAAAGTATCTTTGCGTTTTTAAGACGTAAGGTTTGATCCAGTTTTGATAGAGATAATTGCCGCTGACTTTGAAGAAGTTGTCCTGATACTTTCCGTATCTAACGTCTCGCAACGCATACACTGGCGACTCGTCGGTGTCATCTTGTCTGTTGAGGGGCAAAATTTTAAGAACATCGTACTGCTCTGGAATTGAATCAATTAATTTCATCGTCGAATGAATGAGAAATTCCTTCTGATTTCTGTAGACAGTTCGCTGGTGGATGTATCTAGCAATGCTGTTATACTGTCCCGTTGGTAGGATTGCAATAGGAAAGTCGCGTACTGCCTTTGCGGCATCCGATCTGCCCAGCAGGCCGTTCAAAGCCTCGTGGACTGTTCCATCGCCGCCAACAATCGCAACGGCGTCACAATTTGACATTATCTTCATCAGCTCGTAAGCTTGACTAGGCTTCTCCGTCTCAATGAGGCTAACTTTAATTCCTGACAGATGGAGCAGAGGCTCGACCCACTTGGTGTACAATTTTTTAGATTTTCGTTTGCCGGCGACTGGGTTTAGTATCACAGTGATATGTCGAACTCTAGCCAAGGGATTAGGCAGTTTTCTGTCTCCTAGGCGGGCAGCCTCCCGGCAGCTGGCCTGCATCAATGTAGAAGTCTGGGTGTAGTCGTAGAGGAACCAAATAGCCGTGGAGGATGGGATCCCGATAAAAGCAGTCCGCATCGGATTTTTTCTCATTAAGGCAAGCATCTCGAGTTACCTAATATATGATTCGGGCCTTGGGGAGCGAGAGGTCAGTAATTTTTTGCAGATATTTTGTAGAGTATCCTCCCAAGAACGAGGATGGTGGCAAGCTGATAAAGTTATGTTTCTTCCGATTTGTTGTCAAAGATGGCGAAAGAATGCAACACCGCTGCGTAACACGTGATTGAGAGCGACGTGCGTTGCGCCGCGTATCGTAGAAAGGCTGAACTATTGAGCGCGAAAAGTTGGTCGGCGACTGTACGCACTTGAACGAAAATAAATCAAACGTTAAAACTCGGCCCAATGTATCTGTCCTTAGCTTTCCCTACTCAATCGACTATAACTAATGCGACCCAGATTTCTGGTAAAGTATATAATTTGACAGCAAATATAAGTCAACCTCAAGCCTAGATAGAAGGTGCAGCTTGATCGACGGGCTCTCAGTCGTGCGTTTAATTGAGTCGTTTAAAACTCGGATGGTATTCAATATATTCACTAACCAAAACCAATTTGACAAAAGTAACCAAAGTGGCGACTTTCGTTTGTGAGCTCTTCATTAGCGACACTTCATTGGAATCCAGTGGAGTTTCAAGAATTGAAGAATTTTCAAACTCGTCTTATTGTTGTGGCGAAATTGGCCCTCTGACGAGCGATATTCATATCTATACATATTCGCCTGCTCGGTTAGAGAATCAACCCACCATCACATCTCAATCAACACTGCAAACCTTGTTCCTGCTTTGCCTCATTTCGGTTAAAAATTAGCTCCCCATCGAGCGTGCACGAAGCCAGCAGTTGAAAGGATTTTCTCACAATGAATGTCAGCGACCACTTTTGGAGACAGATGACAATCAGGGCCAATCCCTCTTTGTTTGGATTGTGTGAGTCAAGTCTGTTGGCTGGTGCCTCTCTCCCTCTCCCTCCCTCTTTCCCAGTATTTGCAGAGCAAGAGCGGCCACCATGGATTCCTCTCGCCGTTCCTTCTGCCGAGAGTGACGTTCGTGCACAACTTTATGGACCAACCCAGGCCGGACGAGCGGAAAATCCAGCCTGAGCCAGGGCTCGTTGGCTAAAAGCCGTGGGCCAAGCCGATGTCGCAGTCAACTATGGCGCTTCAGGTAGAGGCTACCGTTGTTGTGCCCTTGGAAGCTGGAGCCAATTCATCATCGTCGCTTTCACTCACTTAACTGGGAGTGCATACGACCGTCCATCCTGAGGGACCAGGGCAACAAAACAGCCACTCGCTATGTTTGCCCGCCGGTGTCGCGCAGTTAAAAGTCAAAAAAGCCACTAGATTTATCTAAAATTCACCACTCGTCGGCCAAACTGAATCAAAATCTCGCGCGACTAAATAGGAGAGATAAGGTTGGGAAGCAAGGGAGAGCCAATGCGCCGTCTCGGCTGAATCGGATTGAGACCCAAAACCGGAGATAGAGGCGGGGGGAGAGGCAGATTGACACTCGCGATATTTGTTCACCTAAACTCTCAATATTCGTCACTGTCATTCTAATCATCTTTTTCCTCTCCAAAGCTGGTAAATCCAGCCAGCAGATGGCTCGAAACGTCAAAGTTGAGCAAATATTTCTACCACGAGCGTGTCCCAATCATCCTAACCTCAATGGCATCATGATGGCCAAATGGCCAATTTTGTGGAATTGAATGCGCAAAATTGAAGTAGAGCCAACAAAAGTCTGCCAACTGACAACTGTTTGGACATTATAGAATACTGAGCACAAAACTTTATCGGTTACGTTGCTTGCAGGAGTTGGGTACAATGGAAGTACGAATTCTGTTTAATTCAATCTGATCCGTAAATTCCGGCCACAATAATAATTAAGAAACAACGGCCACCATCATCCTGAACATTGAAATTTTGGCAAACTAGCAAGTTCCCAAAATGGCGCCACATCATCTGATTGATTCGTGGCATCCGAGATACTCTAGCGCGTTATTGTTTGCTAGTGGTGGTTGTTGTTGGCTTGGCCGCTGGTTGCCGTTACCGTTGGCCTGAAGCTGGAGCTGTTGTAGGGTTTGAGTTCCGTTCAGGTGAATTTGTGTTTGGTGTTGTTGGTGCGAGTTCATCTCGTTAGTCACACTGTTGTCTCTCAGGTTATTTGCGCTTGAGTTTGTGGTTGAGCTAACCTGATTAGATTGCGTTATATCCCTTGTTTGTTGTTGTTGTTGTTGCATGAGATGATGCTGGTGGTGTTGAGGTTGTTGCTGTTGTTGTTGCTGCTGCTGCTGTTGCTGGTCGAGGTTAGCACCGGTTGCGCCTGGAGCGGCCAGGTTTTCGCCAACTATTGAGGTGGGGGTGGCGGCCAAGTGGGCCTGGATGGAGGGAGCCTGCGCGCTCGTCCCTGTTTGGGTTCCATTTCCGCACGAGAGCACTGCAGCGGCCTTCTCCTTCTTCTTCTGCTTCATTCGCCTATTTTGAAACCTAGAGTTTGCGTGCATAAAAGCGGTCGCGCACAGGTATAGGTTGTCGGTCGGTCGAATAGACGACAATGTCGGCGCGTTGTCGTTAATGGTTTTTTAATGTTTGTTTTCGCGTTTCGTCAGCGGCGCCAGGTTGCCATTGTGTGTGTGTGCGCGCGTTTTGTGCCAGTGTTTGGGTTGTTCGAGGGGAAAGATCATTAGTTTGTTGGAAGTGGTAGCTTTGGTTTTCAGTTGCGGACAGTTAGCGATAAATAATCCATTTGTTGGCCAGCCTCTTGGGTGACAATGCGCTTGCCTCCACTTTGTTCCACCGCCGCCTAGTTGGCTAGTGTGTGTGTGTGTTGGGGCGAGCGCAGCGAGAGGCTGGCACGTTCACGCCTTGAGGGCCCACACAATTTGTCAACAAATCCAACACCACTTCAAGTGATTTATGGTCTCGAGTTCTATTCGACAGACGGCTCCAGAGGCGCAAGTTGGCAAGTTGTCTAGCCAGACAGGAGGCTCGTCTCTGTAGACTAGCCTCGGTTGGCAAGATGGGAGGGAGCTAGCCAAGTGCCAGTGGGCCAGCAGGCACTTTGACTCTGGCTCCCAAGTCTGATGACAAATTAATGCCCAAGTTGTCGCCGAGGGAGCCGCGCTCAGTGTGCCTATTCAAACTAGACAGGCTTGGATTCAAATTAGAGCGGCGGCGAATGGGCGAGCAGGGCGCCGCTCTGGCGCGCGAAGGAGGCCTATAAAGTGGCGACTTTCCGCTCGCTCTCTCTATCCTCTTTCCCTCCCGTTTCCGCCCGCTTTCGCCTCCACCAACCCTGACAGTCGGAATCCAATTCCGCTCGCCTTTGATCGGGCGCGCTCGCTCCATTCATGCTCTAGTTTGCGTGCGACTAGCGGCCAGCCGGCGGCCCACTTCCTGGCGGCGAGCGCTCGCTCGCAGGCCGGCCGCTCAAGCCGCCAGGCTGCACTGGCTAGCCGCTCTCGCTGCTATAATCCGCGCTCGAGCAAAGGTTGGCCTCGAGT
>Ga0209372_1000201_pt1 | contig 42154 bp, 36 predicted proteins | sample AgamicAtPe_FD_187170 | JGI IMG/M metagenome (GOLD analysis project Ga0209372, IMG submission 187170) | Agave microbial communities from Guanajuato, Mexico - At.P.e (SPAdes) (version 2) | ecosystem: Host-associated > Plants > Phyllosphere > Phylloplane/Leaf | place: Guanajuato, Mexico | collected... | reverse complement strand
CTCTCTCTCTCTCTCTCTCTCGCACTCGTCCCGTTGTCTAAATTTCACTAAGAATCCTCCACATTCGCCAAGACAACAAACGACAATCCTGCCGCAAATCCAATCCGTCTCTGTCTAGCTCCTCCCGCTAACTTGACTGCCCGCCTTCCAATTATATTAAGGCTCCGTGAAATTTCCCTAGCTCCAGTTGCGAGAGCTTCAAGGGAAAATAATGAATGAACTATATGCCAACTTTCAGAGTCAGAGCTCATTTGTTTTCGGAAATAAGTAAGCCCCAAAGACGACTTGTCGCCTCTACTTTTGTTCCCAGATCCAACCCAAGTAGCGTCCATTTTCTTATTAGCTTTGCAATTTTATGCATGCAATTGATTAGATTGGCAAGCATTAGGATGAGACGAGAATGGTTTCCTGGAAAGCTGGTTTAGTTGGATAGAAATCTCGCTTAAATTGCGGAGATTCGAGAGGGAGAGAATAAGAGTAGGAAAGGAGGCAAGAGGGAGTTTGGTGAAATATTTCTGGGTTCAGTTCAATATCAATTGACTGAGTTGGGATCAATCTCAAATCACCCGTTAGCTCGAATCTCCGCCCATCATTCGCAAGCCTGAATAATGGAAAGCGATAGCGAGTATATAGAGTACGAGATTGAGGTTGTTGAATCGCCGAATCGCCCGCCTCCAACTCCGATTGCCAACCAATGTCGCGATTCTCAGCTTGAGGCCGCTGAATCTGTTGTGCCGATACAAGATGAGAACCTACCTATAGCAGAGATCGCAGTTGAGTGTACAGAAGATATAGCGGCGCCCGTTTTGGAGACCATGTCTCTCCAATTAGGCCTCGATGGTAATGGAAAGTCAATGGAAGTGGGGCAGCAAATCTCGAATGAATCTGTCACTAGTGCTCAAGAGCAAAAGCTGAGCAATGTAGATGTTGAAGGCCACGAGCAGCAGGAGCAGCCACCTACGCAAACAGGTGAGAGTCAGGGGCGACTAGGCGCCGAATCTGTCAATAAAGAGCCTGAAATAGTTTCTGTTGCTGAGGATTGTAGAGTTGATGCATCTGTTGGGCTTCTCAGTGAGACTGAATCAAAATGTGAGCTTCAGATGGATGGCCTGTTGCCGTTCGTCATCGATGAGGTTCCAACTGAACCAGTTGGCACAGAGATAGCAATAGACACGGAGCCGGACGATGCTCTTCGAAACAACCATGATCTCAATGAAAAAACTGAACAAACAGTCGAGATATCACCAATAAGTTTATTAGCCAATAGGGACGAACAATCCGAACCACCGAAAACTAGCAGTGATATTTTGCGCCATTTTAACGGATCAAGTAGTGTGCAGTTACCATTGGATGTGGTTGAAACTGAAACTCCAAGGGACGATGACAAAACTGATGGGCCTCCTAAACAATCGAGGTTTATTGATTTGAGCGAGCTTGAGGCAGTTAAATTGAGAGAACCAGGCTCGGTCTTCATAGAATTGGATTTTGTGCAACAGGTTGAGTTGGTTCATTTACTAATACCAAATGTTGCGAGCGCTGCAAAATGTATAGAGAGAGTTGAGATCGATGCCCAGTTGGCCAGCGACCATTGCAGTGAGATCGTTCTTGAAATTGACAATACACAGTTTGATACTGAGGAAGCCGATGACGGGTGTAAGCATGTTGACCAAGGAGAGTCTGCAACTATAGTGCCCAAATTGGCGCCACCATCGATTGAGATACCAAATCAGAGCATTGACGAGGATTTGGAGCTTGAGTTCGAGAACGAGCCCTCCTTCGAGGGGCGCAAGGTTGAGGTCAAACGAAATCGGAATCCAAGGGGCGAGTATGCGTTAGGCGACGAGTTAGGTAGGGGCAAATTTGGAACTGTCTACAGGTGTGTAGAGCAGTCCAGTGGGCGAAAATTGGCCGCCAAGTTTGTGCATATGAGGAGGCGCGAGGATCGTGCTGATGTAGAGCGAGAGGTTGAAATTATGAGCAAATTGCAGCACAAGCGGCTATTGCAACTTTACGATGCCTTTGATGATGGCAAGAATGAAATGTGTCTCATAACTGAGCTTGTTGAGGGTGGAGAATTGTTCGAACGAGTAATTGATGATGATTTCGAGCTAACTGAAAAGAAGGCGGCCATTTTTATGCGACAGATTTGTGAGGGAGTTGAGTATATGCATGGCCAGAAGATTGTTCACCTGGATATGAAACCTGAGAATATTTTGTGCGTTTCAAGGACTGGCAATAGGATAAAATTGATTGATTTTGGTTTGGCGCGTCACCTGAACGCAAAGGAACCGCTAAGGGTTATGTTTGGAACGCCCGACTTTGCTGCGCCCGAAGTACTCGCCTACGATACAGTATCGCTGGCCACAGATATGTGGAGCGTGGGCGTTATTTGCTACGTGCTCCTATCGGGTTTGTCGCCGTTTATGGGCGACAACGATATGGAGACGATGGCAAACGTGACACGGGCCACCTACGATTTTGAAGACGAAGCCTTTGAGCCAATCTCTGATCTAGCCAAGGATTTCATATCGAAACTTTTAGTTAGAGAGCAAGCAAAAAGATTAAAACCCAACGAGTGCTTGCTCCATCCATGGCTCCAGCGGGGCGGCGCCAAATTGGAGGCCTCAGTTCGGGGCCGACGCGAATCGATGGCAACAATTGCAGCAAGCCTTAACGGTGAGATTAGTCCAGGAGCAACAAGTCCGCCCTCATTCGTCAGTTTGGACAAGAGAAATTTAAAGAAGTATGTTGTTAGAAGGAAGTGGCATAAGACTGTGCACGCTATCATGGCGCTTGGCAGAATGGGCGCCAATCTCAGACTCAGGCTCAATAGTCAGTCAAATGTTTAGAAACAATGTTGCAACACGTTCAAAGAATATTACCTGTCTACAGGGAGGGTGAGAGCACGGAGCCGAGACAATTCGGGCAAAATTAGGGGGCCCTATTAAGCCGGGACTCTCGGACGACAGTCTTTGTGATAATTAGTTGATTGCGAATGAATGGATCTAGTACATTAAACCAACTTTATCTACCTAATGCCCTTGATTTTTTCGTATAAAGCCTTTACATCTACATTGCGCAATACAGATGCAATTGCTTCAATTGTTATAGGCAAACTTCAATATCCTGCATACATATTTGCAAGGGCGTCACTTGTTATCTCAATTCCCTCTCGTTGGCATAGCTCTCCAGATCTAACGCTGGACCAGACTCGCTTCACTTGGCCAATGTTCCCGTTCATAAAGTTCAACTGGTATCTTGAGTCAAGTGTGAACGCGTTTGCTGAGCGCATTTACGTTAGCGACCTCTGCTCAACTTCCTGCTTTGTGTCGGTCATCGTTTTGTGTGGCCATCGCGACCATGAAGTTCAAGCAGAGGGTTGCACTTTCCATCTCGAATCTACCTGCGCGCCGCTCACAAATGATTAGTCCGCCTCTTGACTTAGTTTAGCACAAGCCACCACTCTAGCACGAAGGCAACTCCAGTGGGCTCCAGCTGCAGCTGCCCCCGAGTGCTAGTTTGCGCGCAATCTATGGAAGTTATGGCAACAACAAATCCAATCGAACCCGCCAATCGCACTCGAACATGGAAGCCATACAAATGCAACGGACACCAAGGGATCGAGAGGGTGGCAGATGGAGGGGAGAACGTGAAAGAGCGCCGCCACGCTATGCTAGTACGCGTCTAGAGGAGAGAGAGGGAGAGATAATGGATGTTTATTTGATAGAGGATTCGCGTTTGCAGTTGACTTGATTAACTCGTGTCTTTCTACATCAGCTGACGGTTAGCTGGAAACGATAAACTGAACTTAAATCTCCAGCAGTATGTACCTGTGAGAGATTAGTCTCTGATCAACGTTTGGTGGTTACCGTGATAGAAACTTGCATAAGATCAGGTTGGCCGACCAACGAGTGAGGAGAGAGATGCTCTCAATTCCAGAGTAACAAGGACTGACGCCACGTTGAGTCATTTATTTTTTGTCAAGAGCAAATACCCTCAGAAAGGCAGGCATCCTGATAAGACACTGAGAGAATACTTGCCACTTGGACTGCTACATACGTGTTTGCCTCCTCTTTATATGAGAATGCCGGCCATCTTCTCGAATGAGATCAAGATCATCCTCTGCCAGTCTGCGCACTCGAATAGGCAAGAGGCTCACCTGTGTTCCTGTTCGAATTGCGACTAAATAGAGGGTTCAAGCATTCTAGTAACTGGACTATGAGCTCGCTAGCTGGACCAGCTTGCCTCTCAGCTTTGACGTAGGCTTTGGCTTGCCATGAAGTAAGTTGACCAGCAGAGCCTCTCCTACATTGAGTGAGAGTTTGCTGCTACGGCTCAAACTGCTGACCATTCTCATCTCCTCCTCCTTGCATACCTAAGAAGTAACATTTTCAATGCCTGTTTGAACAGCTTGGCTGGCCTTATTGCACTGCAGGCAAGCCAGGTGAGTGGAGATGAACAACTTGGTGTGCGCAAACGCACAGCCGCACAATCCGCTCCTTAGTTCGTTGGTCCGTGACACACAAATGGACAGACTGGCTCGCAAGCTTGCGTACGCATGGGATCCACACAGAAGACGCAGATATTTAAAACAGTCTGTGTGTTTTTGCTCTACACTACAGTCGCCGCCATTGTGCCTGTTGCTTGTGGTCTAGCTATTAGGGACAAAATATTGGTGCCCAGTCATGTTAAACCCACAATTTGATCTAGCGATCGATCAGGAATCGAATGTGAATCCTCAAGTTAGGCATAATCTACGGCGCACCGTGTAGGATCTCAGGTGAGCCTGCATAGTGCTCGCTGATGCAATAGTTCATGAATGGAACGATGCTCAATTTTATCAAGTTGACAAGAACCATGTAGCTATACCAAACCTAATCCTGGGCAATAGTTGCTCGAAGGTGATCGGCCTGACAGTTTTAATGAGTTCTAGCCGCACGTTTGCTATCAGAAGTTCTAGCACATGACAAATTTCGCTTCCAAGATCAACCAGATTCACACTTACCTAACCGCAGATCATCCTATTTAAGCTGGATCGACGATATGGGCAATATTTGTTTTTGCTCACAATTTGGGAGAAAATCTCCTCCTGGTCAGCATAGAAAGCTATCCGACACCTTAACTAGTCCGAAGCCTAACGAGATTGGTGACCAACTTGGTAAGTTCGGTCCATCTTGTGTCGGCGATCACCAGCCCAACGATCATACAGTTGCCGAACTTAATTTGGTCCTCCGTCAAGCTCAAGCAGGCAACATAGACCAAGGTGCCGCAAGCGCATTAGCTTTGGCACGCCAAGACGGGCTACCATTGACCTCTAGTACTGCTGGCAAGCCTATTGGGATCTCAGGCGATAAATTTGGCCAACTTAATGGCCATCATCATCATATGGTCGACGAACATGGAAACTTGACAATGTTCGGTCAGCAACAACAGCTGCCAAATAGCTCCAATCAACCAGCTCTCTCGAGTGACCTGAATGGCAATGACTCAAACTCTAGCAATATGAACCATTATCCAGTGTTTATAGCTTTATATGATTACGAAACTAGGACTGAAGAAGATCTTAGGTTTAAGAAGGGCGAACACCTAGAAATCCTAGATAACAAGCAAGGTGACTGGTGGTTCGCTCGCTCAAAGAAGACTCGCATGAAAGGTTATATACCGAGCAACTATGTCGCCAAGCTGAAATCCATCGAAGCAGAGCCATGGTATTTTGGTAAAATCAAGCGTATTGAAGCAGAGAGGAAGTTATTATCCTCCGAGAACGAGCATGGATCATTTTTAATTAGAGACAGCGAAAGTCGGCGTAACGATTACAGTCTTAGCGTTCGCGATGGAGACACTGTCAAACATTACAGAATTCGCCCGCTCGATGAGGGTGGATTCTTCATAGCCAGACGAACGCCATTTAGAAACTTGAAAGATCTCGTGAAGCACTATAGCCAGGACGCGGATGGGCTCTGCGTGGAACTTCGTAAACCTTGTATTCAAATTGAAGAGCCAACTCCCCGAGGTCTCTCTTATAATACCCATGACGACTGGGAGATCGACAAAAAATCCTTAACCTTCATTAGGGAACTTGGCCATGGTCAGTTTGGTCAAGTCTATGAGGGTCTCTGGAATGAAAAGACACCAGTTGCAATCAAGACACTGAAAAAAGGCAGCATGGATCCCAAGGACTTCTTAGCTGAAGCACATATCATGAAAGATCTGCGCCATGACAAACTTGTTCAATTATACGCAGTATGTACCAAAGAGGAGCCAATATACATAGTAACTGAACTAATGAAGAACGGTTGTCTTCTTGATTATCTTCAGAAGAACAGTAGACAGTTGGACTTACAAAAGCTCATTCATATGGCTGCGCAGATTGCCGACGGTATGGCATATCTGGAGGCTCACAGCTATGTACATCGAGATCTCGCTGCGAGAAACATTCTCGTCGGTGAGAAAAATGTGGTCAAGATAGCTGATTTTGGTCTTGCCAGGTTAATAATCGAGACAGAGTACGAGGCTAGGGTTGGCGCAAGATTTCCCATCAAATGGACAGCCCCCGAGGCAGCAACATATAGCAAATTTAGCACGAAGAGCGATGTTTGGTCGTTTGGAATAGTCCTCTACGAAATTATAACTTATGGTCGAGTACCATATCCAAGCATGAATAATTCAGAGGTGCTTACTCAAGTAGAGCACGGTTATAGGATGCCTGCCCCGGCAGGATGCCCGCCTGCCTTGTATGAAATTATGTACCAATGTTGGCACAAAGACCCCCAGAAGAGGCCAACGTTCGATACCTTGAAATGGAAACTTGACGAGTTCTTCGAAACTGATACAAACGAGTATAGGGACGCAACTCAGTTCATCAGATGAATAGTTCGCCCCAAGCCTGTTATATCATAAACCGTTTTTATTATTCTATATCATTACATTCGTGCTCACTACATCTCCTATGCATATCTCTCGATTGTAGCTTGTTCCTAACTGATCGGGCAACTACATAGAGGATTTTTTTGCTTTGAGTCGGTCAATCTCTTCTACTGATAGGGGTTCATGATCGAGAAGGGTCTGTTTGCCGTACATCATGGTCCTACCTCTGAAGTTTGTGTACGTGTACTTCCATGAAAGAGACCGCCATTCGTAGACGATCACAAACGTTAGGGTAAGCACGCCGATCGTAAGGCATGACTGCCCGAACAACTTAAGAGGAGTCGTCGTCTTTAATCGTTTGGTCCATATCCCAGATGGTAAATGATGAGCGTTTCCTTCAGGCATGATTGACTAGTTTAACCCTTGGCCGCTTTCTTTAATGCCTGCTCAACTGCTAACTTACGTTTTTTTCTCAAGTTTGACCAATCCAAAAAGATAATACCGCCTACTACAGATGGGAACAATATGTTATAACGGTAGAAGAACAAGTAGTATTTTATTTTACTCAGGCTCCACATAATATATTCTAATTAAGAACTCGGGTCGAGTCATGGATCCGAAAATCGGATTGTTTCTCATGTCCCTTTGTTTGGCCCCTGCAAGGCAAGTCTGAACCGCAGATGAGCAGTGCGATGAACAGGCAGACTCTACAGCCTTGGAAACAGATGCAATGGATTTTTAAAACTGCAGGGATTTAAATTTAACGAACATATCTACACTGTACCTAGGCTGTGTCAGTAACGAATCGTAACTTCACATTAATTTGATTTAGAGGCAACCAGAAAGGCTAAAGTCGACTGCTCTCGGTTGACTCAAATGTAGTCGTCGTAAAATTGTGGTTTGCGGCCATGGACACTAGCAAGTACATTGGATGCATCGGTGTTAGGATCTCAATGCGGAGTCTAAGGCATCGGGATAGATCTGAAGTTGCAAAGGAATCAATTATCAGACTATGTGAAGCGAACAACATATCCAGACACGTGGACAGAAAAAGAATTGAACACATTGGTCGGATGTTAAACGATGAGCCGAATCTCCTACATTCAGGTACCCAAGTCCAGTTATGTGTAACAAGTACCCACCTAAACGTGATCTCGGTTGATGCACAACAAATAATCATTCAGCACGAGATGCCCAACGTGTCGTTTGCCTCAAGTGGCGACGAAGATACTGTAGATTTTGTGGCTTATGTGGCAAAGGATGCGAAATTCGGGAGAGCTTGCTTCGTTCTGGAGTGTGGCCATGAGACTGCAAAAAACGTTCTCGAGACTATTGCTCGTGGATTTCAATTAAGATCTCAACAGATCTTATATAACAGTAGCACTTTTCCTCTCAAAAGCAGCACGACTATCCATCTGACTACCCCGCAAGAAAATTCACTGGACTTATCCTATCAATTCAATGACGAAAATGAATCTAGCGAAGAGGTTATCAAGAAAACTCGAAGTTCGCTTGAGAAAGAACCCTGGTTTCATGGCTCATACCTGAGTAGGGAGACAAGCGAGAAGAGATTGAAGAAAGATGGTGACTTTTTAGTTAGGGAGTCGATGCTTGAGCTAGGTCACTTTGTTCTCAGTGTTATGCACAACGGGGAGAAACTTCATCTTTTATTCGATTCCATGGGCCAAGTAAGAACAAAGGAGATGGAATTCAATGATATAAGTCATCTTGTGAAATATCATTACGATGGAGGAACTCCAATCGTTGCAGATAATCGAATTGTATACTTGAGGAACGGAATTAAACCAGGCTAGTAAGAAGAAAAAACGACCAATGCTTCCCACTGAAAGAGATATGAGGCTGGTAAGATTCTTGGACCATCCCTAATTCATTCATATATCTATAAGCGCATCTAGTTTGCGGAAGAGCGCCATTAGTTTTGATTCCACTTCCTTCTCTGGTCCGTCCCTCGGTTGTCCAGGGGTCGCCTTATCAACGATTTCTTGCTCGTACAGTTGTGCTAGACCCACTTTGCTCTTCTCCGAGCTAATCTCTACGTGTCTTGATGACGACGTGATTGTGGGCTTCGTTTTTCTGACTGGATCGTCAAATCTGTTATCTTTGATTCTCTGTATTATCAATGCCTCTAAGCTCTCAGTTGTTTCCGGAGTTATTATTGGCGCCTTAAGGTTCTGCTCGAAGTTGATGTCCTCAAAGAGTAGGCTGTTGATTGGTCTATTGCGTGCACCTACTTCACCTTTCAATTGCCAGGGTTTGTCACTAAGAATTTGCTCCTCGATCTCAGCAATCTTCCGTTTCTCCGATTTATTCATACTTGATGGACCTTAATAATGAAATGAAACCCTAGAAGATGGACGTGTCAGCTAGGGCACATGGTATCCATGTGTAGTTTATTCTCGTGCAATAAATCCAAACTGCACAGTAGGATGTTTAAATTGTGCGCTGATGCTACGCGCTTGTTGTCCGATTACCTCGCACAAATTGAAACTTTCACCGAAATAAATACAGAGAATGAGTAAGAGTCAGCATCTGGTTTTGAGAAGGTCCCCCTAAGGATTGAAGAATGTTATTTTAAGATAGAGCGGCAAACCTTCACCCTTTTATGAATATACCCATTCGGACGGTTGTAACCGTTTCAAAGCATATTCAGCCATGGAAACTTGGGAGTTAACTGAATATGAGCAAGAGAGGAGACCTCAAGAAATAACCATGGACTCTGAGGTTGCAATCTCACCTCGATCTCTTTACCGTGAAATAATATGCCCCATTTGCTTAGATATATTAAGTCAAACTCGTGCTGCCCCAGACTGTTTGCATAGATTTTGTAAAAAGTGCATAGACAAGGCAGTTAAGAAAGAATGTCCGATTTGTCGGAAAAAGCTACCATCCCAAACAAAATCTTTCAGGGAGGACCCTAAGTTCGACCAACTTATAGCAAAAATATATAACGGATATCGTGCTAAATCAATAGAAATCAATAGGAACACATCAGCCCCAGAATGCGAAATTATTCTAAGACATTTAAACGGGCAGCAAACGCGCTACTTGAAATGCCCCGAAAATACTACTGTCAATCATCTAACTAGATACTTGGCAATCAGACCAGAAGGAGCTAAAATGCCTCACTTCGACAACAATGAAGAATACAAGTTATGCATCGTCGCCAATCGTTCCAAAGGCCATTACGAAATGTTACCCGGTACGCTCAAATTGGACGAAATAAAGGATTCTTACAAGTTGGATTCTGACAAACCATTAGAATTATATTTCTACAGCCCTCCAACGAGGTAGCAGACGAGAATAAAACAAACCTGTATATATACTCAGAACAAGCGTCATTGTTATCATCCCGCAGATTAAATGAAACTAGAAGTCAAGTCTTAAAGACATACCATGAGCACGCTCCATCTATTCGTTCCTGCCATCTTAGGTCACTCTTTGGTGGATCTCTGAGTGGCCTTAAGGATCGTCGAGAGCTTACTCTGGCTTATAGTTTTGGCGTAGCGAGTGTCGTTTTGGTGGAGTGCTGTGAGGCGAGGGTAGAAAACTTTATCAGTGCGATAAGCTAACCAGCGTTAGCTTCCGCTGGATATATGTTTTATGGTCGCTCATCCACTTAGTAAACAACTGTAATAGATAAAAAATTGCCACTAGGTCCAGCGAGCTGACCGGCCGCCTTATCAACGATTTACTATCTAATACTGTCACCCAACCGGACACAAAAAGATTTGCCTCCAGTCAGAGTTCGCTTGTTTGACTTTTAAGTTTTGATTCAGCCATCGAAAAGTATCCCATCGTTAGTCTCTCACGAAGCAATCGGAACTGACCAGCCGCATTGCGATTGCGCCTGCCTCCGGCTAAGAGGGTTTTATGTTTCCGCCAATTGACGTCCACATAAACTGACCGAGTCTCCATAGTAAGAGTCGGTCGAAATGGGACAAGCTTTGCGGCCACCTGACATGTTCAACCGGCTTCCGTTCGAGGATTTGAAAGGCACACGGCAGGATATGTGTGCCTCTGTGCGTACAGTTTTATGGCATGTGACTCATCTGATGGAAGTGATAAAATCGCTAGCTGCCCCACTGTCGACGAGCAGCGATTGTGTTGCGCAACTAGGGGGCCCCGCTTAACGGTCATTTATTAACGGTCACACTAAAAGGCAGATTTGGGGCCAGCGATAAGGTTCCGCTGGTCGAGCTTGAGAGGCTCGTAGGTTGGTGGTTAGCCGGACTAAATTCACTAGAAATTGCTACCCCCTCCTGTTGTCAGCATTATATTGCACCGCCGTCCGTCGACCACTGAGCGCCACTGACGGCAGTTGCTTTCAATGAGCCATTTGCATATCATTTAGATAACCAAAATTGTGGTTTTGTCTGGCAACAATCGAATTTAGGCGGGCGGCTAGTTTAGTAGGCGTGGCCAGTGATGGATGGACGCTTATTGGTGGGTGGATGCGTTTGGCGGGAAAAAGTTTTTAATGAATTCATCTTGTTTATGAGGGAGATTTGAATTTTTGTTTATGCACGAGCATCTTTGGTCGCACAATCACCTCGATCATCGCTTTCAGTCAGCTCATCAGAGGCCTCAACTAGGGCGCTACTTGGTAATTCATTCTTTTTCGCCGATTCATCCCTGCACGAATCCATAATGAGCAGTTCAGCCTTCCTTCGGCTGAAGTTGAGCTCGCGACCTGGAATCTCCGCGGCCGCCCCAGCGTCCACGGCTTCGTCCGTCCCCGGATCTCCGTTTGTGTCCTCGCGATAATTTGTGACATTTGTTGCTAACTTCGACAGAGTGCTATCTCTGTCTCTAAATTGCGGACCGGAGAAGTTCGAGCCAAGAGTTTGCCCAGCCAGGGACTCCTGGATGGGTAATATGTGCTCCTCGTAGTCGTACTGGCAGACGATTTTGTTCTCGCACAGGTAGAATCTATCCCCAACACAAAACCTGATGAGATACGAAATGTTAGCTTCTAAATACGAAGTTGATCTCGGGCAGTTGAATCTGATTAACCCACCGTTGATTGCACAGTTGGCAGGCAAAGCACTCAAGATGATAAACGTTTTGCCTAGCTCGCATAACCATCTCAGAGGCACTAATTGCATGCTCGCAAACTGAGCAAACACCTGTCTCGCCAAATATCCTTCATGGGAGATTGTTTAACGTTTGTTAACCATCATGAGATTCATTGCAAAACTATAGCAATACCATACTTACTCTAAATAATCCTGCCGACATAAGTTCATATCTGACTTTTGGAAGAAAGTTGTGCCCAATTCTCCCAATTTGCCATGGCATCGATCGCATTTCAAACAGCCCTCGTGCCAGTATTTCTCGCAAGCCTTAAGGAGATATTTATCCTTCTTGATGGGTTTCTGACAGGCCGAGCAGGTGTAGATAGAACTCTTTTGTATAACTTCTGGGGGAATAGGTGCAGCTGAAATCTTGGCCTGGCTGCAGAGCCTCTCTCTTGACTTTGTTGTGCCTGAGGCAACCAGTCTCGCGGGTCGTCTACTGTTAAATCTATCGCTAGAAAATCTCTTGGGTTTCATTATGAATATCCTGCCAAGAAGCCGCTTGATTTGTCGAACCAACGTAACGGTCAAGCGATATCTGGCTACTGCCGAAATAGCGGAGAAATCCACCAGGACTGAGCTCTAGTTTACGGTCGCTAGGCGCATGCTCCGAAAGCAAACTAGTCTGACTGATAGTTTACGACCGGAGCGTGCCCATAGGAATTCTAACTGAGCTTCCGGCAAACTGCGACGGAATCCGACCCGTGAGATCGCTACTCTTTCAGATCTGCGGTATGGAGCTTTTAGATTTGGACGAATGGGCCGCGATAGGTAGGGAACTTTTGACGCACAAGGGTCCCGGACCACATGATAGCGCAACCAAAACTCGGTTTTTGACTTGCTTTGAGGTGATTGAGGGGTCTAAGATCGGAGCCCTACGTCGCCCATCGGCTCAATCTCTTGGTTGAAATTCATCACCAATACCTGTGGTTTGTGCGAGTTAAAAGGAGGGTTTCAAGCGACAGTGGGCGGTATCATCTTTAATGCAAACGTCCCGGTGAAAAACGTATCCGTCAACAGGATCGGCTGATATCATGAGTGCATTAAGTTGAAAACAGACACACGGAAGTTATTTGAACTCATTCTCTGTGTCTCTGGCCAGACTTGGAATTCGTTAAGATATTCTCGGATACACATAGAGTTCAGAAGGAAATGGTGGCACTAGCGAAAATCTTGTATCAATGAGGTGATTTTGGACCTTTTCAGCCGGAAGGGGCCCCTCATGGATAATGTACCAAAACAGAGCTGGCTCTCCCTCAAATCAGTGACAAAATTCTGCCTGACATATTTCTCAACTCTGCTCGTCCTAACAATCATATTCACAGCGCTAAATAACGAGCCCATGAACGAGGATCAAACTAAGTGGTGGTGGGCCTTTCTTATCTCACTTATAGCCTCTGCATCGATGTCTATTACAGCCTTGATCGTTCTCCTCTATGCTGACTATACAAGGGTTGGCGCTGGCGCGGAGCAGGATATAGAGCAGAGCAACGATAAGGTCAGATCGCCCGCTGCTAGCACTGCTAACTCGTCTTCATATAAGACAGTTTTGACTATCAGCTCAATACCAAACGCACCTGATTTAACTGCCAACAAGACAGCTGCGAGTCCAGAGCAAGCTGTTACTTTCGACGATAGTCTCAACCAAGCAACCACGAAATCGGCGAAGTTTATCAACCTGACTCCTTCAATGAGAAGGCCAGTAACCGTAGTGGACATGCCTGCTGTCAATGCATTGAAAAAGTCAAATAACCCAGCCTTGGGTCCATATAAGTTGGGCGAAAACTTGGGCTCTCCGCCAAACTCAACAAACGAAAAGAGGGACGATAGAAAAAGGAAGAAGAAATTCAAGAACAAACATGTGAAAAAGAAGCGATCTGATTGAACAACTTTGAACTAGTACGAATTGCGTTCAGGACTTGTTCGAAAGCTGGAACGGCAAATCGTGTTGATTTTCCCGTGATTTATATAGACTTAGATCGTTGTAGAGGCTCGGCTTTAAGTTCAGCCTCAGCTCTGCTCATTTCTTCGTTTTTGCAGGGCGTTTGCTAGATCTGTCCGAAGGGCTTCCTGTTGCTTTTGATCGGATAGGGGACTTATGGACCTCAAACCATTCAGTATAGAGTTTGTCTTGCCGAAGTATATTTCGTTTAAAGTGTTTCTAATTTTATTCTCCATATCCTCGACCAGCTTGCCAATGTTGGCTATGTGGGAGCTCATGTCTGTTACCTGGACGTCCGACTCTATCTGCCGAGTTAAACTTCCGCCCAAGTTCATTATACCCGAACTTTTCTTGTATGTTTCCAACCAGAGCATTACTGTAGATATAAGCTTATAGTGCACCAGTCTACTACCGTCCTTCTCTGCAGCTTCAAACACATGGATGGAGTCCCAGCATCCTGTTATCTTTTTTGATTCATCGCAAAAGTTCTTTATAAGTATGACGCCTGCAAAACTTTGATTTGGCATATCCTGATCCCACAGATAAACAGAGGAGGTGCCTCCTTCGAAGTACATCTCTCTGTACTGATCAAATGCTAAATTTGCCTCAATCTCTAGTTGACGCAATCTCTCATTTGGAAAGTTACCCTCAATTTGTTCCGGGTAGTATTTGTTACTCCAGGGAGATCGCCAAGAATCACCATCGCGATTATAGTCACAGAGTAGAAACAATTTTCCACTTTCCGTATCTGGCATTATTCTCAAGGGTTGATCTACAGAAGATAATAGGTCTTCAACATGATCTGGCAAGAGGTCGAGAAGATCGGCCAAACTCTTGTCTATCCTTTGCGGAGGAAGGCGACGCATCAAATCAAGAGCATGTTCTAATTGTTCCCCCATCTTTGACCGTCTATTTGGTATACAATCTTGTTAACAGGCACTTTGATATTTAAATTAATATATGGAGAATGAATATGATTATCACGAGGTAGTATTATGTCTGTATTGCGGGCCGTCGTTTCAAGTCTCACCAAGCTGCAACGAAAACAACTGGTAATCCCCGGTTATCATATATTATGACTGTTGATGTGATTGGACAAACATTTGACATCTTCTCATTTACAATTACGAAGTTCGTCGCTAAGTTCGTTTGGGAGGACAAACAAAACACAGAAACGCTGACGCTAGAACTAACCTAGGAGTTAGAACAAGTACCATTAACCGTATTAAATGTTCTTCACGAGCAAATCCGCAAGTAGTATGATGCACTAAAACATAGAATTACAGTCACAATTATCTCTAGTTTTCTGTCATTTCAGAAATTCCTGCGCCTTTGTTCGTCAATCCTTAGCTTGTATCCGAGATTCTCTGGATTTTATTTGTTTCTGGTTATGATGGTTTTGAATGCGTGGACAGATGTACTCACACGACTGGAAATTTGGGTTCGTGCCGCCCTCTACTGGTGATCTCTGTTCGGTCATGTGACTCGCGAGTCGCGTGGTTCCCCAGCACTCAAGATCGCGATCGTGGTCGCGGTTTTTATAGAAACTCGACAAAACTGCACGATAGGTTGTATATTTGAGAATCAAAATGACGTTCCAGGCCAAACTGACCACAAAAATAGAGAATATTTCAACTAATGACACTATTGTGGAGCTGAAGAACAACGTAACTAAGGAGCAACTCAATCAAATTGTGAAAAATCTATTGCAACAGCGAGATGACATCGATGATTTGGATAAGTTCTCCTTCGATTTCCTTGTTGGGGGTAGATTTTTGAGGCTCCCGGTTGATAAACACCTAGAGCTATACTCAGATGAACTAAATGTTGAGGAGCTACTCAATGAGAAGCTTGTTGAGATCGAGTATTTCGTCTCAATTGATGCCCCTGAACCCCTCGAAGCTGTCCCTCACGATGACTGGGTCAGCTGTGTCGACACGGCTGGCTCTTTTATAATTACTGGATCGTACGATAATTCAATAAGAATCTTGTCATTAAAAGATAGGAAGCATTTAGCCACCATCCAAGACGCCCATCACAAGCCGATAACTAAAGTCAGGTGGCTTTATCTTCCCGAGGGTTCAAACAAGAACGAATTGTACTTCATATCCAGCGGCCATGATGAGGTTAGCATACTTCGCAGACTCGACACCAAATCTTTAAAATGTGAGACCGTTTTTGTCTACAGAGGTCACAATCGAAGTGTCAACTGTCTAGATTGTTACGAAAATCTTCTAGCCACTGGCAGCTTTGACAAAAGTTTAAGGATATGGTCCACTAGCATGGTCGAGGGAGACGATGAATGTGAGGAAAATGTCTCAAGTAAAGATGAAATGAGGGGAAGAAAGAAACTGAAAATAAAGTCTAGTGATAGAGCAATCGAAGCTACCGACAGAACTGCAATCATCACACTAACAGGGCATCAGGAATCGATCACCGGTGTGAAATGGTTGAACAATAGCAATGAGTTCAACACTGTAGCCACATGCTCAATGGATAGGAGCATATGCTTCTGGGATATCGAAGTGGGAGAGTGTAAGAGGAGAGTACTATCAGCAAAGCCCCTATTAGGTATAGACTTCTCGTGCGAAAACAATCTCATATTGTCCGCCTCTTGTGATCGATATGTTAGGATTTGGGATTCGCGGGCCCCCGATAATGCCACAGCAAAGACTGCATATACATCACATAATGCGTGGGTCTCAAGTGTTGCTTTCGGCAGCAATCCCAACAACTTTATATCAGGAGGTTATGATAATTTAGTCAAGCTTTGGGATCTTCGTTCACCTAAAGCCTGTCTTTATGACATGATTGGACACCATGACAAAGTCTTGGATGTCAATTGGACAAATCCAGCCTATGTTCTTAGCGGGTCGGCCGACTCAACTTTAAAGGTTTTCGCCACATAATTAACAAAGTAGAAAGTATCCAATAATTTATTTGAGTCTTGATTTGAACTGACAATATTTGCAACAAATTTGTATGGCTTTTTCACATTGGAAGGTCAATAATCTTTGCAATCCTAATCTTTGTTCGGGACGTAGAAATACAATTCAAGCGGCTTGTTTGATTCCAGCTTATAAGTTTCTTTGATTTCTCCCAATTTTGAAGTGCCTGGCAGCATCTCGTAGTGACCCTTGGATCTATTGGCAACGATACATAGTTTGTACTCTTCGTTTTTGTTCAATTCTGGCATTTTTGAGCTCTCTGGTCTCATGGACAAGTACTTGGCTAGGTGGTCGACAGTGGTAGTGTGTGGACACTTGATGAACCTTGTACGCTGTCCGTTAAGGGGTCTCAGTATGATCTCACACTCTGGGGCGATAATGACTTTGCTTGACTCCTGGGGTCTATCGTGTTCCCCATTATAAATCTTGGAGATGAGTTGATCAAAGTTGGGGTCGGCCCGGAGACAACGCCGAGAAGTGAGCTTTTTTCTACAAGTGGGGCATTCTTTATTTCCACTTCGGAGGGCTTTGTTGATGCATGCTGAACAAAATCGATGTAGACATTCTCGGGTGGTCATTGTCTGGTTCAATATGTCTAAACAGATGGGGCACATCAACTCTCGATGTAGAGATCTCGGGCTGACGGCTATATCAGAATCCATGATGATTTTCTGGGGTTTTCTATCCATTTCGTACTCTGTCAATTCGAACATTTCTTGGTGGAGACAGTGTTAGAAATTAACGCTCTGCTCGCCAATTAGGTTTAGCATAGAAGACCTTCAAATAACTCTGAAAATCGAAGATGAATACCATAATATCCGTTTTCATGTGGCCAAGAAACCCTCTCCCTCGTTTCTGCAGCATTCAATACTGGAAGGATCACACGGTGGAATCAAAAGAATTCTTCCCCTCCGCGAGCCGGGAACGACGACCATCGTGCTTGCGCCGAGTGGGCAAGGGGGTCGAACCGTTCGGCTCGGAGAAATAATTCAACGACTGCGCTTGGCCTATACAGAAACACTTTGCCGTGAAGTGTTAGAAATTCGAGATGTTAGATGTCCCAGACCATTGATATTTGTGGATTTGGTTTGTATTTATTTATGAAAAACCGATCATAGACGACAAATCCAGCATTTGTGATTTGTTAAACAAGAAGTTTATTCCCCATGAAATGTATGCAGGGTATTAGAGCATCGTGAATATCTTTCTGCGTTCTCATATATACTATTCGGGTGGTTGGTTACACCTATCAATTCTGATACCCTCAAATTTATCAGCTATTCTGCATCCTATACATAAGTCAATTTAGCCAATAATATGGCAGCCGGTTTCCAAAGTCAAGCCAGACGTCTATCGACGACCGGCGATTCATTGTATAACATATTGAACCTAAAAAAATCAGCCACTCCAGATGAGGTAAAGCGAGCTTATCGCCAACTGGCGCTCAAGTATCACCCGGACAAGAATCAGAATGATCCCTCATCTCATGAGAAGTTTCAAGATATCAACAGGGCCCACAAAATCCTGTCAGATCAACTAAAACGATCCATCTACGATCAATATGGTTCGCTTGGTCTTTATATAGCGGAACAATTCGGCGACGAATATGTAAATACCTATTTTGTTTTAACTTCTGGCTGGTTTAAAGCTTTTATGATATGCCTGGGTATATCTACATGTTGCTTCGGATGTTGCTGTTGTTGTTGTTTTTGCTTCAACTTCTGTTGCGGAAAATGCAAACCCAAGGCGGATGCAAGATTTGAGGACCAATTTGATAGGGAATGGGGTGACACGCATGACGGTTCGTCGCAACAAGAGGATGCAGTAAGCGAGCAGCCTAAAAGCAAAAACTTTGCCGACGGCTCTGACATCATTGATGGAAACCACGATGACACGAAACCTATCATCGGCCAACCAAATCAATCTTCTCCAAGCAAAACCAATGCCACTGAAACAACAAATCTAAATCAGCCCCAAAGCCAAAACCATTTCTACTCGGCCTCCTAGAGCCCCAGATCAACATAATAAATTTAGTCTGAATCCAGATCGAGCTGCTAAACTCATGTCATCACCACCATCAAGTACCTCGCATCCATTCGATGTGACCCCACCCTGATTTCAGTCGCTAACCCTATGATTACATGATTACTCATCTATCTGGTGAACCTATGATGGCCAATCCTTCTATTGATTATAACTTAACTGGCGCTTGGTTATAATGATGAGACATACAAAGTTATGAGAACCATGGGATTTTTTATTTTCGAAATCAAATAAATAGTTAAAATGCGAAGAGAAAATATTATGGCCCGTCATAGAATTGTCATTCATCATAGACACTTGGTCTGATCTTCTTCCATATCCACTGCTGGTTTTTTGGAGCAGATTCAAAGTTACACTTGTCGAGGTAAACCCGCTCGTTGAAGGTAAGGCACAGGTTTCTTGTTTTATGCACTAAATGGTGCCCTTGCAATTTCCATGGCCCCTCAACATGGCCGAGCTTGCAGTAGACGAGGGACATTTTGGACTTAGTTGCGTCAATGCATCTTTCACCAACCGAAAGCTGACCGGCGGAATTCAATCGAAATAGCTGATTGCCACCAAGGGAATGGCATGCGCTCAATATAACAGTCTGTGGGGGCTGTGGACCCCTTGTATCTAGGCATTTGTTGGTATCTTTCAGTCTAACTTCGCCCCATTCGAGGTTCCTCGGTAAACGAGGGAAGTCCCTAAAAACGTCACTTGCTACATTAGTCATGAACCAGTCGAACGATTTGCAACCAAGATTTTTCTTCAATTCAAGCTGCTTTGCAATATCTCCTGGATCATAGAATCTTGCCAAGGGCTCCCTGGTGTAGAAGTACTCCTTGTACACATCGTCGAACCAAACTTCAACAACCCGCTTGTAATTGGTTAAAACGAGCGGCCCTTTTCGCTGGTTAGCCATAGATCCAAATGAGTAGGGCATGAAAGGCCTATATATATGACCTACTCGAGAGCAAGGAACCCATTGCAAACGGCCACCACACTGCCAAACTTTGAATGACAGTTCAAAATTTTCGCCGCCCCATATGAGTAATCCAGGGTCGTAATATCCCAAATCAGCGAAGAATTGTCTATCAATAGCAAACAAGCCCCCAGCATGAGTTGGACTGTCGTAAGGTTCCGACACACGATGAGTTTTCAGGTGTTCTTTCATATCGAGACTAATCTCTTTGTAGAGCATACCCCACTCCCATATACCTCTGAAATGTTCATCGTTCTTGGAGTAAACTGGGCGATATTCAAAGTTAACGGAGTCTATACCATCGATAATAGGCACTGTGAGAGTTTTCCTATTGTTGGCGATGGGTGCTAGCAACGGCGGTAACCAATCTTGATTAACCTCACAATGAGCATCCAAAAAGACTATAACATCACCGGTAGCGCTTTGTGCGCCACGCGAGCGACTTCTGATGAGTCCTTGACGCTCGATATTGCGTATAAGTCTCACTTTCCCACTTTTTTCATATAAATTTTCACCCAGATTGGCTTTATCTGATTCATACTGAGGTAGATCACCACCTTTGAAATCACCGAAGTGTTCCTTGATATAATCTTCAAGTTCTTTTTTCAGATTGGATTTGTCGCTGTACGGATGATTGAATTGCATGTTAGAAGAGCTCACTGTTATCACGATTGGTGGTAGGTCATGACAATAACTTACCTACAATCATCAAGAAGGATAACCTCCTTGATGAGTTTTCTAGCCGATCGTAATAGGACTGAATGTACAGTTCTCATGAGAGTGGTCAGACCCTCATTATGAAAGACTACAACGACAGAAGCGCTTGGCAATTGTTCAGGGTAATGCCAGAATTTACATTCAGGGTGCCTGATATCGGGCACAACTCGATCCATTGGGATGTAATCAGAGGCAACCATGTTGACACCATACTCGTGTTTGAGATCTTCAACTCTTTGTTTGTCGATTCCTTCGATTGTATCGATGTCGAATTTCGATCCATTATCGCCTGGCCTGCCGAGGCTTGAATCTAAAATGACCTCGTAGTTGCCCAGAACGCCATCACGGAATGTTGCGGCTGACGAGGCTCTCGCTTGCTCTGGATCATCGATTTGGTTGTCATTGATGACATCGTTGTTGGAAATGTTATTGCGATGGCCTAGCCTACTTGCGGCCAACTTAAGTTTGAGTCGAGGTAAATTTATAGAGTTTTCGATCGCTTGACCATTTGGACTTGAATCTGGAGCAGAGTTGTATTCGTAGCTATTATGGCTGAACATGGAGGTGATGAATAGAACTAATGTCAAAACCAGTACAATTACTATCATATTGGTCATTGTTATTCGCCTGAAGCGCGTCTTAAGACGCCTCAGGGTTGATAAACCGGCGAACATAATCAGGCCTTCGGTCGAATAACTAGGGTAAGTTCGTACGTTCTCGACGAATTGCTTTTCACGTGTTAGACTTCAATAGTTGGGTAGTTGTCGTCCAGACATATCTAACATTCTCGTTTCAGTCAATTCTCACAGTAACGACACCTATCACAGGAACAAATATTAGATTCGAGGCTCTAGTCAGATTGCTCAGCTATACCAAGATCCCCGGCTCTGATACATAATAAACAGGACCAGGTATCAGGTGCCAGTTCACCCTACTTGATTGCAAAATTTGGCATTAGACATGCTAGTCGCTCGCGAATGTGTTTGGATTGAACAAGCGTAGGATGTGATGCTCGCTCCACACGAACACAATAGTTAGGTCCAATTATTTGGATGGGGCCTTTGTTGCTATCCGCTTAGCGTTTCATTTATGCTTTTGTTACGAATAAGTTGGTGCATATGTTCGTCTTTTGTGCGTATTCAAACAAGGTTACGACTTGAGCTAATAATTGTTGAGGTACAGGCCTATTTGTTTTTGTCGTGAGTAGACTTTATCAAGTTATTACTATACTACTCTATCTTATCCTTCTGTCGAGTTCGCTGATGCAGTCTACATGTAATTTGATGTATCTGTTCTCGGCTTGACGCTGATTTTGAGCGCGTTTTTCGAAGCGAAATCAGAAGTTCCCTTCTTCTGAAGTTTTTCTAAAGTCTAGGCTCTGGCGACGTCTTAACATACTGATACATTTGTGTTTACACCGTAATTTGTCCGAGCTAAACCTTGTGGTATCCGTCGATAAAGCCGGATGAGATATCACAAAGAATGGCATCAAACGGTACTCGGATACTGACAGGTCTAGTCGGCTTGCCGGTCAGTAAGAACCCTGTGACGGAACTGGTGAGGTATTATGCGAGGATGCTGAGAAAATTGCAGTCGATTCCCAAGGGTTCAGCTTACAGAGTTTCAACAGAGAAGATTATAAAAGAAAGGATTACCAAAGTAGAGGCGAGTAAAAATCCAGAGGACGTCGAGAGTGCTATAGGAGCGGGAGTGTGTGAAGATTTGATAGAGGACGCAAGACGTGAACTGCACCTCGTAGAAACAATGAAAGTGTACAAATCATGGGGGCCTCTCGAGGAAGAGCCACCTCTGAATCAGTGGAAATGGCCGATGTAGAGTTGTTTGCTTCAAGTCCGTGAAGCCAAGAACAGGTACATAAGATAATCTAGGATTGGTTCGCTCAACCATGGCCTGCGAATGAGAATTAACTCGTCGAAGAGTACCTAGTATCTATCTAGAGCAACAGTTTTCTGACAATGCGACGTCTGGGACGAATATGAGAGCTAGTGTGGTCGAAATAGTGCCTTGATCTGAAAATCAAAGGTTGAACTTGTGGAAGAGATTGCCTCTCTATTTATTCGTTTTAGACGTGAGTAGAGATTTTTTCTCCAGTCATCATGATTTGATTCAGTTTATTTGTTTATTCATCATAATAGCAACCATTCGCCCTAAAACTTCGAGTTCCGCTTGCAACCGACCGAATGTTAGCACTAACCAACAAACCAACAAACCAACCGACCGACTGACCGACCAACCTGTCAATTTATCCGCCCAATTTGGGCAACTAGAATACAAAGTTACTTACCGTTCACCAACAAGCCAAAGAAGCGACGTAATTTATCGCCACCGCCACCCGCGCCACCTTGGTGATCCAGGCTCGAATGTTGCAAGAGGCCGCCAGCCGAGGGCTCGGCGCCAGCAACAGCCTCGCACTCGTACAAACCGCCATTGTTCACTTCCGCTTTGTCCACCACAAGCCTGGAATAAGTCTCATGCTGGCTTAAGCCCGCGCTTGTCTCCACACGCCATCGCACTGTCTCATTTCCTTCCACTTGCTTCCGTCCGTCTGTTTTGCCCATGATTCGTGAGCAATGGGATCAGATGCCGCTTGTTAGCGAGCTTCATTTGGTCTGTAGCTGCGCTAGGCCATGAAAGAGCATAGATAGAGAGGGACTCACCTTGGTGGCCGACAATCTCAAGCCGCTGGAAGGAGTCGCTCAAACTTGGAAGCGAGCTTGTCTGGAGAAGGATCGAGCGGAGTTGTGACTCATCGAGCCAAAATCGAGAGTTGGCAAGTTGCTGTTCGTTGTTGGTTCCGGATCCAAAGGGAGCAGCACCAACAACAGGCTGCTCGCCGCTGAGCCTAAACTCGGCCGACCTCTGGCTGCCGGCTGAGGTCAAAGGCTGGCGGCCGCCTAACCTGCCGCCCTGAGGAGGCGCAAGCCGGAACCACCTGATACGTGGTCGCGGCTGTGCCGCAGCGGCGCACTCGAACGCCATTGGCTGGCCAACGCGAACAGTCACAAGCTGTTGCTGGCTCGCACTTGCTTGCGAGCTCTCGTTTCCGTGATCCTCGTTGCCCTGAGCTGGCGCCAGCCACTTCAGTTTGACTGCAACAATTCATTGGCGCAATTGTATCGGTTTTATGGGGCGTTAGTCTCTCTTCAGTATTGTTGCTGTTATTTGCTAATCAACGCGCGCCAAACTCACCGTTCACCATCACCTGCGTGGTGGTCCTATCTTCTTGGCCGTAGGCGTTGCTCGCAGCGCAGGTGTATGCGCCAGAGTCGGCCGCCCTGAGCTCGGTCAGCCGCAGAAATGAGTAGTCGGCGAGGGTTTCAATGGAGAGCCTGCCTGCAAGTGGGTGCCTCGAGCCAGCCGCGCCCACCTGGGCCAGCGGCTTGCCCTGTCTAAACCAGGCGAACTTGAGCGGGGCGCCGCCGCCCAGGGACATGGCCAGGCTGCAGCTGAGCACCAGGGTTGAGCCCTCGTAGTATTGGACGGCCTCTTTGGCCCACTGGACCAGCTTTGGGGCCGTCGTTGCGCCCGCCTGGCCGCCGCCGCCGCCTGTGGCCAACTGCGAACGCCTTGCGCGAGCCCTCTCGCCGGATGCAAATTCTCCAATCACAGGTTTGCTCGAATGATCGATGGCTTGCAATTGGATTTTGTTCGACTCTTTATTGGTCGGCGGTTTTGCATTGAAGGAGGGGGGGGGAAACAAGTTTGAATAATGAAATATGAGCGAGTTAGTTAGGTTGCGATGAGTAGTTTGCCGTGGAGTGACGTTCCGGTTTGTTGTTGGTGCTTGTTGCGGTAGTTTGGCTTGCGACGGCTACGTGAGGCTGGGCCGCTTAGCCGCGGGCCAGCGCAAGCAAGACGGCGCCTAAGCCCAACTCAGCCAGTTCCGGCCAAATCGGACGCGCCCAAGCCGGGCCAGCCGGCCGAGGAACACGCGAGGCATATATTGTTTACTGGCCATAATCAATTATTAGCGCGCTAACTCGCTCGCCGGCTATTTGGCCTACGAGCGCGCTAATGAGCCAGCCTAGTTTGCCGCCAGGCAGCTTGGGCCGGAAGTCGCGCGCCGCCACCACCGGCGCGGAAGTGGGCCGGCGCCAAACAAGCAGCTTAGCCTCTAGCGGGCGAATTATATGAGCTAGTGGCTGCCGCTTGGCTTGCTTGGGCCGCTGATTGGCGGGCCAGCCAGTCGATCGGGGCCTCAATGGTAATATTGCTATCATTTTTATTTTAATGGCGCCCCAAAGGAGCGGCCTGGGAGGCTCGTGTGTAGGCACTCTCGTTGCTCACAAAGGGCAAACGCCATTGGACGGCCCTAACTGCCAGCGCGACAATAGATTGGCGGTTCGTGACTAGTTTTGGCGGCTCATATTTGGCGCCTGTTCGCTTCATTGTTTGTGTCCCTGGCCCGTTGTCTTCGAGGCCACCAGCAAGCCCACTCTCGCCCTTCCCCCGCTCATCTCTTGCTCAAACCCAATCAAGCCACTTGTTTCTGGCTAGAGCAACCAGCGTCTCCGTGGCCCAGAGGGCGGCGACAGAATCGCTGCGCTACGGTTTGGAGTGAGCGAGTGCTTCCATGATCATCATTATTACAATATTTGCGCCGACTCTTATCAGGACCCCCAATCTGACCAACACAGACACTATAGAGGGTCGCTACGGACAGCTAAGCAGAGTTGAGTCGCAGCTACTCGTCACGGAGCAAGCTCAATGGTTTCGATACTTCATGGTAGCTCTCTTGCGCTAACGCCAAGCCTCATAATCCGTCTCCTGTTATCACAACTAACTGATGCCATCAGCCGCCAAGACTCACCTGTTTCAGTGCGAACCTGATCCCAGAGAAGCTGCCACTCGCTCGCTAGGCAAATTGTTGCAATGGATGCGATTAAATAAATGTAAAACATCACGCACTTTCCTAATGGAACTTGCAAATTCCCACGCGCAAGCCGGCATCTTCTCTTGACAGTTGGCCGGCAAAACTGTCTTGTTATTGCCTTCTTTTGTCTCTTGCGCAAAACTTCACTGCCCTCCAAGCCAAGCCGCTGACCTGAAAGTTGGTCCTGTTCGAAGCGAGTGTCTGCCATTCTAGGCAACCGGCTGCCATAGATCATGATTTGTCGACTTTCTAACGATCGCGCTTGGATCGGAGCCTCTCACAATCATTAATTCTCGCCCTCCTCTCGCGCTCCTCCGCAATCCCTCTCGTGGCCTTAATTGTCCCTCTCCTCCTTGATGGATTTTGGAGGCCTGTTTTGGTCTGTTCGGACTGAAAGGCGTGTTTGTTGAGACTTGCTTTTACGTTGTGCGCGATATTCATGAAATGGACCACACTGATCCCGTTGCCTTGGAGCCAAGTGGCCGAGAATAAACATAGATTTGAGCCAACAACATGATTGCTCGTCCCTCCGGCCGAGGCTGGGAGTGTTTGTGGGCCGAGCGCGTGGAGCAAGAACGAGGTGATTGAAATTGGTGAGGCGACTTGCTAGCCAACCTCTTGCTATTCAAACTGGTGGCGCCCAACTCCCGGCTTCTCCTTGAAAGTGAGCAGGTTATTCTAATGTGACAATAAGTTCAATGGGAGAGCTCGCTTTGGTTGGCCCCTCGTTGGCAAACACGGCCTCGGCGCGTAAAGCCCCTCGGCCTGTTGGTTTGGTTTGCCTTTCAATCTCTTGGGCGGCCCGCAAATCGTTTACTTGCCCGCCTTTGCCCTATCCGCTCCACTTGCTCCTTTTTACCCCCAACACGCCTCTATCTCTCATCCCTCCACTCGGCGCGGCTTTGCATTCGAACAATTTATATTTATTTGTCCAAGTTTGAGTTTGAGCCTCAAGCTTCAGGCTTCAAGCTGTTAGAAGGAATTCAATTGCCAGCCAGGTGAGAGCCGATTGCCGCTCACCTGAACTTTTAGTCCTTCGGCGCCGCTAGCACAACTAAGGCACTAGCAAGGGCTCAATATCTCCGTCGGCCAGCTTTTCGCCATGATTTGCCTGATCATTGATTCGGCCAACACGCGCCGCTGTCCACCAAACTAATGGGCCAGCTCCCTTACCTCTGCCTTTACCTCTACCCTCGCCTCAGACTCCGCCTCTGACTCAAGCTCGACAAACCAAAGCTAGCCAATGGCAACCAATTGAACTCACGCAATCGGAGCAAACGGTCGCGAAAGGCTGGCGCGCCACTCGCCTGGAGCCAGCCACTGAATTAATCTTGCCAGCGCCTCTCCCAGCCAACCGAACGGCGCTAACTTGGCCAGGTAGCTCGCGCTGCTCGCCTCTAATTGATATTAATGGTTCCACTTGGAGCCGCTCAGTTTGCGCCAGGCTGAACGCAGATCGGCTTTGCGCCCGCCAAAGAGGAGGAGCCGGCGCCACCAAGTCACAACATCTGTCTTCCTGCGCCGGACAACCACAACTCGCTCCCTATCGTCGCCTCCTCCTTCTCCTCCTCTCTTCTCGTCGCTCGCCAACCAAACGCGCCCACTCGGCGCCTCCAAGTGCCCGAATTGATTCAATCTATTCAAATGAGGCCGCTCAAGACGCTCGAATGCACCTGGGCCCAAATTTGCACCTGAACGCCAACTAGCTCGCCTCGCCTCGGCCGGCCGCCCGCTGATTCGAGCCAACTGTCTTTGTTTATACCAACTCTGCCGCTCGCCTCCAATTCCTCTTGGCTCTCGCTTGCTCGCTCGCTAACTCGCACAACCAACTCGCAGGCAGCTCGTTGTATAAATGCAAAACACAATGGGGCCCAATTGCGACGTCGGCCAGCTCGCCGTCCGTGTCGCGCTCGCCGGCCGATTCAGTTGGCCAAACAAGGCGGCGCAATCTCAATGTGCGCGCCAGTCAACTATTACGACAGCAGCCAGCCAGCCAGCAAAGCGGCCCGTCCACTTGGCCGCCCAGTCCCTCGAGCCCTCGCCCGCCACCGAGGGCGACAGTCTCGCGGCGCCGGCGCCAGGGCGTGTGGTAAATTGTAATCGATTTCCATTGTTCTCCATTGTAGCGCGCCTGCCGGCGCCCGCACTTCCCGCCCATTTCCGTGCCGCCCAGCGCCGCCAACAACGAGAGGCGCCACCACTGCCGCCGCCCCCCAAAATGGGTCCCCTCGGCGGCGGCGGCTCGATGGCGCTCGATTCCGTTTAAAATCTCGCCGGCCCGCCACCGAGCGCACTGGCGGCGGCCCAACGAGGCGCTGGCCCCACTGGCGCCAACTCCCGCGTCGGCCTGCCCAAATCTCCCATCCATCGACGGCTCAAATCATCCGCACCGAGAGGACAGCCATTGGCTCTGTTTGCGCACCTCCCCCATCCCAATTGGCCATAACAAAATGGCCAGGCGCCAAAGTGACAAGTCTGGCCCAGAGTTCCCTAAGCGTGGCGAGCAGAGGAGAGGGGGGGGCTAGCTTCCGGCTCGCATCAGTCCACAACATTGGCTTGCTGGCTTCTGTGGCCTTTAAAATTGGCGCCAAGTTAGTGTTGCACTCGATTTGCTATTCTATCCGCTTCAACGGGCCCGCCTGTGCTGGCCAACAAATGGGAATTCAAATTTTACACTCGCGCCTCCTGACCGCCTGGCTCGCCTACACGGCAAGGCCAATGGTTTAGCGCAACTCAGGCGGCCTACTCGCTGGACCCGAATGGAGGCCAAATTGAATAGCTCGCTCAAGCTTCCACCTTGCGAGTTAGGCGAGATCGATGTAACTTTTGTCACCAATTTCCTCGCTCAGACAGAGGAAAGGTCGCGCCTGTATCCGGCCGGCGGCCCCAAGCGAGATAAGCGGGCCCACCGCGCCGCTCGCCCGCCTCTCCGATGGCCGCCCAATGGGAGCCGGCTCGCCCACTCGCTCGGCTCGAAATGGCCGCCGCCGCCGCCGCCGCCGCCGCCACCTTTGGAGCGGAGCGAGTAAGTCAATTATTCGACATCGGGCTTGGACTTGGCCCGCCGCTAATCGAGCGGCAGCCGCTTGCCGGCGCCGCTAATCTGGCCGCTTAATTTGTCGCCCCCTCGCGCGTCTGCAGCGCTGGCTTTGCGGACGCTGCATCGGCTGCAGCCCGAGAGCCGCCGATTGGCAAGCTAGCTTGCCGGCTCGTTGTTTATGGCGAGCGGCTAAAAGTGTTTGCCCCCCCCCCTCTACAGGAGCACGAGTGTGCGCTTTACCGCGGGCCAGGCAAATCCGATTGCCGCCAACCAACTCTTTCTCGCTCCTCCATCATCCATCAATTTGCCAGCTCGAAAGAGGCAATCTTGAACCAGTTGGTTGAGGGGAGGGGAAGGAGGGAGAGAGAGAGAGAGATGTTTAGGCGGGCGCCTTTTCCCAGGGCGCCAACATCTCTTGAGTGCTCAAATCCGCTCAAGTATTCATTAGTTCTGCATAACAAGCCGCTGTGTTTCTTCCACTTCCGCCGCTGGCCTGTCAATTTGGCCCCCGACTTCCGGCGGTGGCCCAGTGGGACTCTCGCCGAGGGAGGGGGCTTGTGGAGCGAGCGGCTCGTGTTGATTCAATCTATCCGCCCGCTGCAGGCGCAGTGAGTCGTCCGGCGGCGAGAGCTCGCTGCTCGGTCGCAGGCTAGTCGGGGCCAACAAGAGCTTTCAAGCCAGGAGAGACGACGACATCGGCCTCAAACTGTGCACTCTGAACCTGTGGGCCCACTGAGCGGGTCCAATTTAGAACTGGCGCCGAGTGCGCCTCTATACGCTTGAAGCCGCCAACTCTGGCCACCCAAATGAGACCGTCCAGTCTAGCGCAGTTGTTTGTCGCCCATGGGCCGTGGGCAGCGTCGAGCACAATGGCGCCAGGATCAGCGCACTAAGCAGCCCTGAGCGCGGAGCTGCCGCCGCCGCCGCCGCCGCCGCCGCCAGCTCGCGTGTGCATGTGCGTTCGCGTATGCGTGTGGGGGCAAGCGCGCACCTAGGGTCGCCACACATAGGGTCGTTCGCGCTTCCGGCCAAACGAGCTGGGCAGCCGAGGCGCGGCCAAAGTAAACAACAATCCTGATTGCCCCTGATTGGATAGTGGCGGCCACTTGCAGCGCGTGTTGGCGGGTTGGCCGCCATCACTTTGCGGCCTCCTCGCAAGGCGGGAGTATTGTGATTGAGCGGCCCTAAATTGGCTTGATTGGCCGGAGGGTGTGCGCGTGTGTTTAAAAAAGCACGCCATCTGGCAGGTGAGTTTGTCACGGGCTGTCTAACGCGAGCGCCTCTCTCTCTCTCTCTCTCTCTCTCTCTCTCTAGCGCGCGCGGCTCAAACTAAATGGGCTCCCCCATTCGGCCGGCTAGCTCGGATTGGAAAGGTTGGCCCGTTTTGATGCGCAATGATTAGCCTGGAGCGGAGCAATGACGAATTGCGGCCAGTGCACCGACTCGCGAGCTCGCTTTTGGGCGGCTCGTTATTGGCGCTTCGAAGCGCCTTCAGCTGGCCCCCATCCAGAGTAATATAAGTCGGCCCACTTTCCTCCTAATCTCGCTCGCCCACCCGCTTGCTGTTGGTTTGGAGGGGAAAAAACAATAGCTCGGCGAGCAAACCTTTGCGGCAGAAAGCTGGTGGCTAAATTAGGAGGCTCGCAAATTTGTTTTGTGTCCAATGGAGCGCGAGTGAGGCTCAGCTTTCAAGTGCACACGCACCCGCTAGCTTGGATCTGGACCGGAAAGAGGGAGCCCAGCTAGCCAGTCTGGCGGCGGCGGCGGCGGCGGCGACGATGACATTGTTAGCGAGAGCGGCCGCCGCCAACTGGGGCCAGAATATGAACTCAATCTGGCGGCTGGCTTTAGATTATTGCGGGCGCCACTGGCGTCGCCGCTTGTTGGCCTGTTATTATTGCCATTATTGGAAGTGCACGTGCAGATTGAGCTTGGAAGGCGGCCGGTGGGCCAAAAAGTGGCCGCTCTGGTATTTGGAGCAAGCCGCTCGGCTTGAGAGGCTAGGCGGCTCCACTTGCACTCGTCCGTCTGTCTGCGCTGGCCCATTGGCTGGCCGGCAAGCCAATCGCTCGCTGGCCACTTGACTCCGGCCAGCTTGTTGTTGCCTTGCAGCCCACCATTGTTGTTTCCAAAGCCAAAGCTAAAACCAAATTCAGGCAAACTGAGCCAAGTGAAGCAGCAGAGAGAAAAACGACAACAACTCCCACAACAAGAGTAATAAGCGGCCAGCGGATCTGGGCGACTTTTAGCGCGCTCAAAGCTCCAGTGGCCATTCAGTTTCTATTTAGCTAAGGGCACTGAACTAACGACTGGCCCCCAAACCAAACTCGCCCACCAAACCACTCTCCACTTCATTTACCACAAATTGAGTCGGCAAATTTCAGTCCTATGCCAGCGACCAGCATCCAGCTCGGCCCCTTCTCTATGCACTCTCAGCTATCTCAGCGAGCCCATTGTGTTTCAATGCACTCTACCACTTCAACGTTTACTTTTGCTGACTCGATTCAAAACTCGATGCAAACCGGCCAAAGTTTGTTGTTTGTGCTCACTGTTCGAAGGGAACAAGATTACTACAACAAGGCGTCCCTTGCTCGAGCCATACAAACTAGCCAGAGACAAAAGTCTGTGAGTAAAAATATGATCTTGTCTACTTGGATGTTTATTCAAACATAACTTTCACTCTTCTTTTGGCCAGCATTACCTGTGCGTAAGGACAACTTCGTGCCTACACAAATCCAGAATCTCCCATCCAAATCTGAAATCAAATATCGTTTCCACCCTCCAAAGTTGGCTTGAGTTTTGGAAAAAGTTGGGCAAACTTCTCTAGCGCCTCCTTCAACTTATCGACCGCCATTGAAAGTGAGACGGATGCTTTCGATGCATGCTCGTTTAGCGAATCGATCAGAATATCATGGGGATGCTTTGCGATGGGCTTCCCGCCAGTTGCTGGCACCGTTGGTTTCGTATGTTCCAGCTCAGCGACGGAGTTTGTCTCGCCTACATTCGCTACTTCAACATGATCAGCCGAGGATGTTGAGATAAGAAGCGAAACTCCTAGCAAACCTGCAAGAAGATTGCAAAATACTAAGGTCTTCATTCTTCTGTTGCCTGCTTGTGGAAGGCTAAATTGTTGTAGGTTTAGTTGTTCAGCTTAGAGCTCGAGGCAGAGAGTGTTATCCAACTGTGATCAACTGAGCTCTTTTATAATAAAACACTTGCTTCAAGCCGTGGGAAGCGGCTGATGAAGCGAAATCACACGTAAGGTTTGCTGAACTTGTGGACAAACATTCCGAATGAAACGACATCCGCCAGCGACACAACGCTTTCACGTGATATCAGTGTACTCATTACCTGACTTAAACTTTCGAACTAGCTCGACCTGCGATTGCTTATCTTCGAGTTGCATCTGGAGCAGATCGTGCAGTTCCGTCTGAACACGATACAATTTGCTCCACAATTGACGGTTTTCATGAGCAAGCTCTCGATTCATCTCTATCAAATCCTGAGTTGCTGAATCATGCGGATCTACCATGAGCGCCAAATCAGTTTTAACCTTGGATTTGAAGCCCACGGCCTTCCGACTGCTCCTCTTACAAGCATTATCGCTGTTGCCACTGCTTGCAGTGCTGTCGCTGATTGTGTAATCAGTAACATTGTTGACTGTTTCAACTAAATCAGTCCGAGCTGTTTGGTAATTTTCGCTTGGAATACTCGTCCGTTGGTCAAAAATTCCAGTGAGAGCATCGTCATCTTCGATCGAGCTACACGAATGCGGAAATAGAGGATTCGCGCTATGCTGATTCTGGCGCCTTCGAGTATCAAGGGGTGGCTTTGATTTCAAATTCACGTTTTTGAAGGGCTGCTCCATCTGGTTCGTGGGAGTTGTTGGAGTAGTTGAGGTCGAACTGATGGGCTTGCTGATGCCTGAGGATGACGGTGATCTTGTTTCGTCTAAAAACGGATCAGCTAGAAGATCCTCACAAGTAGCCCGGTGCTCTGTGTTCGGTTCAAAGCATCTCAAGATAAACTGCTTACATTTACTGCTTAGCTCGCTCGGTATCTCGGGGTGCTCTTTGTAGAAACCGACGCGGAACATTACCTGCGCCCCCGACCCAATCTCTATGAATGGCGGCTTTCCTGAAGCCATCTCAACAACTGTACAACCGAAGGACCATATGTCTGCTGGCATACTATAGCCCCGCTGGCCACGATCGAGAAGCTCAGGCGCCATGAACGGCACAGTCCCTGCGAAAGTCTCAGTGTTGGGATTGATGGCAGCTAGCCTCTTGCTGGTTCCGAAGTCAGATATTTTCAATATATTTGTATACGGGTTCACTAATACGTTGTCACCTTTGATATCGCGATGAACTATCTTCTGACGATGTAGATACTGTAACCCGTCGAGTATTTGTTTTGAGTAACAGGCTATCACGTTTTCCTTGAGAAAGCCCCATTTCTGTTGCAGCAACTGTGTCAAGCTGCCACCCGGAACTCTTTCCATTATGATACGGAAGAAGTTGCCTTCATGAGACGTTCCTAAGTATTGCACGATGTTTCTATGATGCAATAGCGAATGAAGACGAATCTCTTCGTGCAATGGCTGCACCTCGGCAATGTTCTTCACAGGAATCTCTTTTATTGCTATCTCCATCTTGGTATCTACATCTGTTGCTGCATATACAACACCTTTAGAACCGCGTCCTAGTACTATTCTGTTTTTCTCCTTATCGAGATCATAAACGAAATTGATTTTACGTTCTGTTTCTTGAAGATTCGCGCTAATGTCGATAGACCTATCACCAGTTATTGATAATACGAGCGACCGAAATCGAGCCCTAATAGATTCAGACGGGAAGAATATCTGAAAGTCGTCTGAATTGTCGTGGACGTATAGAAAAACGCATCGTTCGTCACGCTTATAAAGACTTATTCCACGTATACCTGTTGCCTTTATATGCCATAAATGGAGCTTCCGGCAACTATTGAGATCTCTGAGATGGATGATGCACATTTGGCTGATTGTAATTGAATGATCATCTGCGTCCAAATTCATTGTAATATAAGTAGGCATGTATATCCCATCTTGCTCGAGTACCAAAGCAGCAAATCTGATCTGACTCTCACAAGAGTCTATGACAGCGTCCATAAAGAAGTCCATCCAAAACTCTACAATTTGCTCCTCTGGACTCTGTAGCACCTCTTGGTGCATTGTTGAATCATACGAGTCGGGATTCTTGGTAGGGGCAGGAACTTGTTTCGGTTTGAATTTGTAGATAAGCTTTATGTTACCGATTGTTGACTTGAGATGCCATTTCGAGGGTTTCAACTTGAACATGCATTCGGCAGCTTCTATTGCATTCGAGTAAGAATTAGCCAGCAAGCAAAGCTCAAAAAAAGTAGCCACATCCCAATAGTTCTCAAGCCTATGAACAGGTCCTTTCTTACCCATGAGATTGTTCAGAACTAAACCTACGTGCTTCAACTCGTCGGAGGATTCGAAGTCGTGACCGGCAATGTAGAGTAGAGTCGCCAAGTTTATAGCCGCGTATTCGTTTGGAGAAATTTTGAAACCTTTTCGATACCAATCTATTGCACTTTTAAGACTCTCTCGGTCTTCATAGCCAGATTCGATGAAACGATCTTTGAATATTCTACCGCAGAGACATATTGAGTCAGGGATCTGATGCTCTTTGGTTCCCAAAGCTGTTGTGATCAGATTTAGAGCTCTATCACTATCACCCGGATTATGACGTCGATTAAGAGCAAATGCATGATGGAACACTATCTCAGGAGAAGAGGTTATTTTGATAAGATTTGGAAATTTGCTCAAATCATCTACAAGCTCAACCATCGAATTATAGTCTTGGATTTCCTGAAATGAGACTAATAGTTGATGAACTATATCAGTGTTAAGCATGTTTGGATCATCAAGGCGCCGGCGGAACATGTGCAAGATATTGTAAAGCTCCTCACCCTGGTATAACTCGCGGGCTTTCTTTAAATCCGAGAGGAACTTGTCTTTCATATGAGCTTTAGCTTGCCACTTAACGTTCTTCAATGCATCCTTCAATTGACGTTGCAGGTTCAAAGAGGGTAGAGTTGGTTGATCAGTGGCTGCCTTCTGACTCTCTTCAGAACATGTTACGTCTACTTTATCGACGGTATCCGACCAGATGTTATCCATCTCTCCGAAGTCGGGAATACCAGGGTCCATTTGCTCGTCACTGCCAGGAGCATATGCTAAATTAATGAACTGTTGATCGACGAAACACTCAGAACCATCACCTTCCGAGCTCGGTGCAATCGAATAAACGAATAGTGGGTAGTTTGGTAGAAGAGATTTGATCTGAGATGCTGATTCATGACTCAGAAGAAATCTTTCCTGGTTATGATTAGAATAATCTTTGTTGCTTGTAAACTTGTCGACAATATTGGCAACTATGAGTATGTTTTGTTTCATTGAAAAGCTTTCGCGGACACCGAGATGATAGAACATGTAATTTCTTTGTTCTTCTATACTAATATCTAAAATAGCAGCATCGGCGTCGTAGAATGAATCCAGAGCGGACACGTTTCCAGCAAAAAAATCTCTATACTTTACTAGAATAAAGTTGGCCTTCATCTCCTCGCAAACCATTTTGACACATTCGACTACGGCTAACCTATGGCTCTTGGTAACGGATTCTGATTCAAGATCGATGACTAGCACTATGTTTATCCTCTGTTGACTAGGCGATGTACCAGACAATCTCACATGCTTCGCTTTTTGATCGATCATCATGGTTTTGCTGGCCATAGCAAAGCATATATATATAAGGCACACTTCAACCTTCACCAGTTGCGCGTTTCTAATTTGGGTCGTCTGGTTCTTCTGGCGTGGGCACCAAATGAAGGAGTGTCCATCGTAAGGGGACAGGATTTCAAATTAAAATAGCACAGATTACTGGGGTTCACTTCATTATCGTCGCCGCGACTCTTCAGATAAATTGCGTACAATATTTGTATTATCATTCATCTAGATTGAAAATCCTGAAATTCTCCGAAAGGCCAGTTCTAAGGCTGAAGCTCGGCTTGGCGACGTGATGCTCAAGCCAGCGATCTTCTAGACAAGTTATAGAACGTTATATCATGTTCGTGGTTTGGATGATATTCATCGAGTCTAATCAAGCAATATTCGACTCTAGGTTCATGTTATTCTAAAACTGAGGATTGAAAAGCCTGTAAATCGACTCATAGCTTGCGCAATTCCGCTACGCAAATAGGAAACGAGAGAAAATCGAGTCGTGCGAACTGTAAAAAAGTAAACGCAGACCCGTTACAGAAATAAACACTAGTGCAAGAGAACGAGAATCCAATTCAACCGAGCGAGCATCAGGAGTTGGCACACACGTGTTCTTTCCTCGAGCCTTAAACCAGGTTATCGGAGGTTAGCCCTCATAAGGATCGCTTCTCATCCTGATTAATGACCCAAATAATTAACGAAATGCTCGGCTCGAGATTGTTCAGAGTGGCAAGAAGTTTTAGTTGTGTGATAACTAGAGGGGCATCTAAACTCAATGTTGCATCAAGCTCGCCAACAAATCCAAACGTAGAATCTTGGCAAACATATTTGAGCTCGCCCAATAACGATGACTGCTGCATTGATCTAGCTCGAATTATTGGGATACAGGAAGACCAGAGCTTCGATGAGGGTCAACACTTTCCGCTGTTCGAAAAGCTTATAGCGACAACAGATGGACGAGTCCACAACTTCAGTGTTGCGTGCGACGACATTATGAAATTCATAAAAATGGGCGCGATCAACAAGCAAATCGCCCTCCAGTACTGTCACTATCTAGTCAACAGTATCAAAAGGTGCAAAGAAGAGGATCGGGATTACTACAATCAGAAGTCACATGAGCTCGTCTTCTTTTTGCTCAAATATGGTAAAGAATTGCCACAAGCTACGAAAGCTACTCTATTGTGCCATTTTGCGGACGTGAGCGAATCGAATTGTAAGATAACTTGTGAATATGTTACCAGACATAGAAATCTGTTCGAAGCCTCAGACGACTATCATATTTTCCAGCTTCTTAGATCGTGTCACAAATTCGGATTGTGGACCGCTGCAGACGATATAGTCGGAATATTTGATGTAAACCGAAGAGTTTTGAACGTGAGACTGTTTGACGCACTTATCGATAAGCTGGTTAAAATCTCCGAAAAACAGGGCCACGTCAATGAGCAAGCCAGTATTCAAAATCCATGTATTGACCTCTTCAACCACTTGAAAAAACTGTTGAAATTATGTTCAGCAAAGAGGATACAGTTTATCACCGGACGTCCCAAAGAGTTTGCTAGTTCCCTTCAAAATCTCGGACTTAAGGTGGTCACAGCCCCCAGCATAAAAACGTCTGGTCGATGCACATGTTGTAACACCCATATTCCTATCTATGATAAAAACTTCACACGAGATCTCAACAACTCGATTCGAGGTTTATTGGAGAGGAAGGTTCTTGATGACACCCTACTATTCACCTCACCCAACGATTGGCGGAACTTCAAGGACTTTCTTGAGAACGTCAACGACATAAATCGGAGACCAATTGATTGCGTCATTGATGGTTTGAATATAGCTTATAAAAACAACAGTGGATATGCATTTAAGAAGAGATTCGACGTAGCAGACACAGAGGTAGTGCGCAAGGTGCCTAGTCCGAGTCGCCTCGCTCAAGTGCTCATCAACACTATTATAAGAGGAGACCTTCTACAGATGTTCAAGAAGATCGTTGTTATAGGTAGGAAGCACATGCTCGATTGGCCAGGCGTTGTAGAATTCTTCGAGAGAAACCGAATTCATTATTATTTATCACATAATCAATCTAAGGATGATCTCTTTCAGCTGTACGCGTCAACTCTTCATCCGAAAACCTTGTTAATTTCGAACGATTTCTTCAGAGATCACAGAAGTCTGTTGCCCCGAGATGACCGCACCAAATTAGAGCGCTGGATCGACACTCACCAGGTATGGATAAGTAACAAGTCTCTGAGACCGATTTGGCCAACTCCTTACGAAAAGATCCCATCCGTAAGTGAGGATGGTAGATCTTTCCATGTGCCTGTGATTGATTTCAACAGGTTAGATGATATAAGTTTACATGAGCCACCACCGCATCTAAACAATAAGATGCTGACTTGGCTTTGCTGTAGCGATCCAAAAGATTCAAAATCCGACCAGGACCAGGTCGTGAGTGAAACAATGAAACTCTCTGAATCATCCGATGAAATATAACATAAATCAGAGCTATCTCTCTCTCTCTCCCTCTCTCTCAGTTGATCTTTGATCTTTACTTGAACACGGCGCAGAGTCAAAAAGATTCATACTTGAACGGACACCGGTGATGACTGATATAGGTCTTTTATTGAACGCTGATTCAGATCTCTGGGATGCGCATGTTCCTTTCAGTCCTACACTGGATATCATCGAGAGCTTCAAGCTGAGTGCGCGGCAACATTATCCTTGGAAATCATCTACATCACGGATGTAACATTTGTGTGGGGGATACGAGACACAGCCCATAGGGATCTCGACTCTCTAAATCAGCCAATCATGAGCAGCAAACTCAAGCAGACTAGGCTGGTACTGTTCTTTTCTCGAGCAAGCTAGCGTAGGCCTATAATAGACCGCTGTCGACTCTGGGGGAACGATATGGCAAACGGGTTGTCGAGTTATCGTCTTGGTCACTCTCAATATCGAGTGGGACAGCTCGGAATGCAGCCAGCACCGGGCTTCATTCAAACAATCCGGTCGTGCTGGCGTTAAGTAGGCAATAGGATGCCTAAACTTTATATCGTATTTTGCTGTCAAGCATTCGAGACCGACTAGCATAAATTCTCAAATTTGTCGAGATGTCCGGCATCTAAAGTTCATGTCGTGGCCAGCTTCGGGAGACCAGACTTCTATTGCGCCGCTGAAACATCTCATTAGCATTATCGAGGGGTAACAAGAGGATGTAGAGCAGATTGCCAGCACATCATATGGGCCTTTGGTTGTTCATTGCAGTGCCGAAGCTGCCCTAGACATCTGCTTTTAGAGATTCAAGTCTAGTGAGCTTGTCGATGTAAAGAGTGAGGTTGATGAATTAAGGAAACAAAGTTGCTATAGCATCAGAGGCAATCACTGACCGTGCAATTAATGGTCTAGTTACCAGTTGTCGCACAACAAACTCGCTTGTTTCCGTAATCGATCATAGTGTGGCAATGGCCGAGGAAGCCGTCGCCAAGTGAAAGAATGATTTGGCATGTCCATTCCCGAGAGACTAGACAAGCAGACTGTTTTCCCCGTCCAGCCAACCTTCAGAGTGCGCTGGCCTGGCTTGGACACGAACGGCTTGCCGCCAGTGGCCTGGTAGTTTCAATATATCACGAGTCAGTGGGGAAGAACTCGGCGCAAAGCAAGGGAAGTGCACCAATTCTCGTTCAATTCCCTCACCTCATTTTTGGGGCGAGCAATGAGCGAAGCGCTGGTGTGAGTTAGCCTATCATCTAGCCTCGCGATTGGTTTGCCTATTGATGCTCTCCTCACCATCCGGGATGGATGGCGACGCCAAATTGCTAGTGACCCTGGCCGTTTACAGGCGTATACGTGGTTTGGCTGCTGATAAAATCCATATCGATCACGTCGAAAGTGATGTCGCCACCTGATGCTTTGTCATGGTCTCGGTTTAGATGAGACGAAATCACTGGCTCTGGAACGAGCTCTTGCTCTACGATGTTCTCAAGGAGAGTTGAAGCTCCACCCACAGCAATGCTATCGAAAGCCATACCAAAAAGCCGGTGTCTAATCTGGCCGTAGTGCAGCTCAGTCCGGGCAATTTACTTGCCTTGCCTAAGATCTTTCAGTCCAGCCACTGATAGCTTGTCCCTGCTTAAGTAACCAACTCTCCATGCTGCCATTTTGAAGGCGAAGTTCCGTCAGACTTGTCAGTAGGAAAGATGGCGCTGTTCCATACTTTAGGGATCCAGCAATGCTAGAGCAGTGCTTGAATGACACTCACGAGTTTGATCCGAGTGATATTTCGCCATAGCGCCGAGCGTCCATGTGGTTGGAAGGGGGCCCTTAGATTGGGGCGCTAACACTCTGTACTTGGTATTCTAACTTGAAAACCAGCTCACCATGACCACATCGCTGTCGCTCAGGCTGACAAAATCGGCAGGTGATTTTATCAATCCATTGTGACCAGTTTGACTCGTAGTGGGGTCCTTTTTTTCCTTGTCATCTCGTCGCTTAGAATCTCGTGCTTGCGCTGGATGTGTTCTACATGCCCATGAAGACATGTGTAATCTAGATGAGACTGACGATAGATGTTAAAGTCGACGTAGCAAGTGAGAGCCAGCAAAGCTGATAGGCCAGATGTAAACTCCTTGATAATCGCCATGAAATCGACTCGCTTACATGCTGGCTAGGAGGCTGGTTAAGTGTGGACGTTTTATGTCTTTTACTTTCAGCACCAAAACGGTAAGTCTGTCGAAATCAATTTTGTTGGGTTCTGGTACAGATTTTACCCTGCAGTTGAGTTTTGGCGATTGATCAGCCAGAATCTCGTTAGTGATTCGAATCTCAGTCTCTTTTGAGGAACATAACTTGGTTCTCCATCAGAGTCTGGTTACAAGCGAGCGAGATGTCCGGTTAGGTCAACTCACGTTGACGCAGACTGAAAGCAATGATATACGATCATGGCTCTCTCAACCCTCATTTCGCCTGTTGCTGCGACAGAGGTTCGGACTAGAAAGTTTTGCTCGCTCTAATGTAGAGATCCGTTCTGGATTGTGAGGCCGCAGGTGACAATCGGGAGACTGAGGCAAATAGAGACGACTGCCAAGCAACTTGTGGACTTGCTTTGCAAATAGCCAGGCCGCTTGTTCGATGCGTTCGCTCGATGGTTGATCAACACTTTTGGCGGCCTTAGAGACTCTCGAAGTCGTTCGAGTGTGAATGACAACCAGCTAGCTACCTGTCATTGGCTGCCATTCCTCAATCCAACGAGCGACCGCCAGTAACCTTGTTTGGCCGAACGAAGCCAAGCATTACAGCGAGAGGTACGCTCAGTTGGTCTTTGGCCAAGGAGCTTGCAATGCAGCGCCGACTTCAACCTAAAATCAACTTAAGCCTTTGCTCCTTGTCGTCTCTCCTTCTTTCTTTTCGTATGAGAGGTTTATTTAACAACAGTCCCAAAATTAAGCTACTAGATCACATGCGGATTGCATGGTTTTGCCGAGGGCTTGTTTTGCAGTGGTGGCAGTTCAGTGGTAGAAGCGATGATGAGGTTTGCATACTAATAATGCACTACGTGTAGGTTACCTTCAATTGCTCTTCCCATTCAGAGTTTAATAGATTCCTAAATTATTTATAACTGTGCCGAAACAGTCTAATATTTGACCTACGGGCTCATCGTCAGTTATGTCCATCTATATTGCTTTTCTAAGGCATCATTTAATCAAAGCACTTGTTTCAAAATACAGATAAAACTTGAACAAAATTTCGTGGTTTCCTTTCATGGGTTGGATTCTCTTTCACTTGTGCATTAAATACTAAGCGTAAATTCGTCATTGTAGCCAGATAGTGTTTGGGATAAAACACACTGCACTTACGTTCAAAGGTCGCGCGCCTCTAGGTGATGGGTGCCCCTTGCGCAATGGGGGTTTATATCTGTCAAACTTTCATCTTTCTGGTTTAGAAGAGTTTTGCGCGCCGTTTCAATTCGTTTCGTTTCCATTCGGGCAACCGGTAAAAATCTAAACGATCACAGTGGAATATATACTGAAATTCCTCGTTAGATAGGTGGCGCTCGAGGTGACACCGGTCAACGTCTGGCGGCAGTCGGTAGTTGGAAGTCGCGAGCAGGTGGTAGGGGTACAACTTTGGCGGGCCCTCCTGGTGGAGATGCTGTAGGTGGCTCACGTTTGGCATTGAGCGGCGGAGGTGCGAGCTGTAGAAGGAGCTGGCCGAGGTGGCGCCACTTGTTGCGCCCCCAACACCATACCTGGAGGCGGCCCTAGTTTGCTCGCTCTGGAGGGTGGAGGCGCGCTGGTTCAGCAGGTCGGCGCTCCTGTTTTGAGTTAGTCGCTGTTGCTGGTTGAATGAGAGCTCGGATCGTTGCAGCAGCTAGCTTGCGGAGGCGGCCGTTGGGGGCGGATCTCCGTAGGGTTCGCCGGTGAGCCCATAGCCTGGCCTTGGCGTTGATCTGTTCGATTGGACAACCTTGTAACCGTAAGTTGAGGATGACATTTAGCTCGGCCGGCCGAGCGAGCTCCTTGTTCAGGTTGGCGAGTGTTCGGGCCCAATCTCATGCTCGTCCCAAGGTCGTGGCCTGTTAAGGTCGCGCGAGGGCGAGGCGTTAGTTGGGTTGTCGTAGCGCAGTCTGCTGTGCAACTCGCGAGTTGCCGACGGTGTTCTGGAGGCGTTCCTTGGATCCAGGTTAGCCCGCTTCCAGGCGCGCAACTTTTCGCGCCCCTTCAATGTTTGCAAGAATATCTTGCCAATACCGTTCGCAATCTTCGACAACTCCTCCTCCTCCTTTCTCAGCTGCGGATCGCCATCGCCCGATGTAGAGTCGTCGTCGTCGTCCTCGATCACAATCTCGCGCGATCTTGGGCGAGAGGCG
>Ga0209372_1000200_pt1 | contig 42300 bp, 33 predicted proteins | sample AgamicAtPe_FD_187170 | JGI IMG/M metagenome (GOLD analysis project Ga0209372, IMG submission 187170) | Agave microbial communities from Guanajuato, Mexico - At.P.e (SPAdes) (version 2) | ecosystem: Host-associated > Plants > Phyllosphere > Phylloplane/Leaf | place: Guanajuato, Mexico | collected... | reverse complement strand
CGAGGTAGTGCCTGGGACTGCAGATGTCAGGGTAGGTGCTAGTCCGATGGATCCTGCGCGTCCAGTACCCTGTTCGATAGACGATACGCTGCTCTGCTTTGTTTTCTTATTTTCATCTATCCTCTGATCACTTTTAGCTGATGCCGGTAGTTGTAAAGATGAACGTGCCGCCCTCAACTCCTCTTGGCCACTCGCTCCGGTTCGAACCCCAATGGCAGATGAGGATAATGTCTCCTCTGCATTGCTTTCTTCTGGTTTAGGTGGGTGTGCTGTCTGACTGATTTCCGATCCAAGAGGAGATCCTTCGCCTCCATTCTCTCGTACGATGGACGGCGATGTACCTCCAATGGGCAGTGTTTTTGACGATTCCAGAGTGTTCTTCTAAGGATCACGTTTCGATTCGTGTCATTAAGGTTAACGTTTTATCAAGCAACAATGGAAGTGTCTCTAATTCTCGACTTACCTCGACTGGATTCTGAGATTTGCTCGAATTCGATTTCTTTTTGATCGTTTTGGCTGCTAAAGATGGATCTTCTCCATCATGCTTAGTTTTTATCACCTCCTGAATAATGACCTCCGGCTCATAGACCTTCGTGTCTATCGGCATCGTAATCTTTTCGGCGGCACCAAAGCTGATAACTGTCTTAAACGGGTTCTTTGATTTCTTGAGCTTGGTTGTTTTGACAACCTTTACTTTCGGCTTCTTCATCTCAAACACCTCATAAACAGGTGGAGGTCGAGAGTAGGTTGACGCGCTTGAGGACTCTCCATGCTCTTGCAGCCCATAGGGATTCTGGTGTACCCAAGGATAAACAGGCCGCGGGTTCGGCGGTGCCATACTATAGTGGTGGGCATTTGAATAGACATGTCCAGGCCATTGCGGTGGGCCCGAGTTCAGGTGTATAGGGCCGATTATTTGGAGGTTCCTCGCCTGTGCTGATTGTCCATTGCTGGCAACAGTTGACTCACCCTTCGATTGGCTCAGTCCGTCCGAGTCGTTCTTCAAACGCGATAGATATGCTTCAACAGAGTTCAGTTGGCGGCCAGAACTTTTCGACTCGATCGCTTGTAAGCTCAAGGCAAAGAGGATTATATTCAATGCGACGGCTCCGGACATCATCGCAGTTTAGACTTTATCGATCAGCAAACTTTTCAGTCGCTGAGTTTGCTCTCGTGTTAGTTGACCTAATGAGAGAATCTCGTAGCTTGCTGGTGATAAATTTGATCGTTTGACACTAATTGGAAGAAATGAAAACTACAACTGTTGAATGATTGAACGAGAGTCACCTGTTAACCGAGTAGGTTCAGGCTTAATTCTGCTATTGTCATCAGAACCCCAAGAATCAGAAGCCGAGCTGGCAGGTGGTAAAATATTGGGTGTTATGCAAATTAGATTAAAAATGTGACCCATGTTAGCCTATTCCAGTTGGGAGTTTACTAAACAAGCCCCAGATATTGTATCTGTTGCTTCCAATATGACTTTAAGCTATGTTGTGATAATTAGACTATGAAGTTGCGTTGGAATGGCCCACCAGACTTCAGAGCCAGAAACCTGGAAGCGATTAAGAGGCCAGGCGACAGCTGAGTCCGAGACCATTCCTGCTGAGGAGATCGTTAACGAGTTTTTCAGACAGCCCCTTACTATGGTTCTGACGGCACCCATGAGGACTCACACTTCTAGGCCCGATCATTTAAGTGATCTCTTTCAATGTTTTCAACGCTCAGATATGATAAAAGCTCGCTCTACTCTGATATGTGCCACCCTAAACTCCCCCTTTCAACAGTACGCTCGTCAGATAGACCTCGATTGCTGCAGATAGAGGCCGAAGAAATTGTACGGCGCGCCTCGAAGCCCCGAAGTTCAATCCCCCCATTTCACACTCTAAAGTCAATTGTTGCACAAATACAAATTGACGATGCCCGTGTAGTTGCATTTCAGCAATCTTTTCAGCTCCAATTGTAGGTTCGCTCCCGTTTCAGGTAAAACGGATCCATCGATAAAGTCGACAGTTCGACTCGCTACACTGTCCTGGTCGCTCGTTTGGTATCCGTTCCTGTCCACCATTTGCGGGAGCTCATAGTTGCTCAAGAGAGACTTGAGAGATTTGCTTTCATCCCCAAGTTCTATAGGTTTCGTCGGTTTGGAGAGAAATTTCAGTCAGCACGTTGTTATCTAATGGCTCACTGCGTCTCCAGTAGAAACTTACTCAGCTTGCCTGGCTCAGCACGCGCTGAAGTCACCTCCGCAAAGTCGTTCACTGAGCGGCGCCCATAGCGGCCGTTAGGGTGAAATTTTTGAACTAAGCAGGCCAGGTGATGAGGGCAGAGAGAAGTCGACCGAGTTAGTTTGAAGGCTTCAGCGCTGGTTTAGAAATCAGCCTGAGGTAGTGTTATCTTGGCAGGCAATCAATGATCAGGCTTTCGGGGATGCAATGAGCTCACGTTCGACACAGTGAGATTTATGCGTCATAATATAATTCTGACTCATGCAGCTTTGATTCGAATCAGAGAAGCCACTTGTGTCAATCAGAGGGAGCAGGACGGTGGCTCAATGGGCAGGTTGAGCAAGCAGCTGGTTCTTGCCAATATGAAGTTTTCGCACTGAATCTAGCTTGCGAAAGCTAGTGAAATGACTCGAACTGGCTCGATATTAGAAGACAACAAGCTCCACTGCTGGGCCTTAAGTTGAGATGATGATGGCACCAAGTGTTGAGAGTGAACAACTTGGCAGTATTCTAGCTCTATCTTCGCCGTATATCTGGTCGGCATGAATCGAGCGGGTGCAAGTACTGTCTCACGTGAACTAAATTCAGCTGGCATAGACACATGCGGACAACCATGCAAAAGATCGATGGGTTCCAATTACCAGACGATGCCAACAGAATGTTATCAGGCTAGGAAACATTCGCAAAATCTCCATATGGAATTAACTGCTCGTCTTTACCTGAGTCACCTTCGTCCGGGAGAAAGGTGATAACTTTGCTATTATGATCGAGATAGATCTGGCGAAACATGGCAACCGGGTCGGCGGCTCTGTCCCCAGCCCGTTGTTCTATTCTCCTCGAGGCGAAAGATTTCACTACCAGAGCCATTGGTTGTCGGAGTGTTGGTTTGATTGGATTTATCTCCATTAGGAGGCTGCGGCTTGCAAGTCCAGGTTGACGTTGAGATTGGTGCTCTATTCTGCTGTCGACAATCAACCTCTGTACGTTTCTTCAGCCCCCGCCACCGCCCAGAGAGGATAAGCTGCCTGAGCCTCTTGACACTTATCGCCTGAGAGTTCAGATCCATTACTTACCATTGGAGCTTCCAACTTGATCGCATCTTGTTAAGCCCACTAAAGCTAAGCAAATTGCAACGATTAGAATGGGCGCATTCCTGCTCACCAGCGTGTGTCGGTGGCTTCTGGTTGAATGATTACTAGTCTCCATCTTCGGCAACTCAGATCCCGTATTGTTCGAGCTCCCTCACCGTTCTTGAATTGCAGATAACTTTGCTACCAACTCTAAAATAGCATTCACGATAATTATCAGCCCGCTTCCGCTATCGAGATAAGCGCTTTGAGTTCCTATGTAGATCTATCAAGGACCTGCAAGCAACTGGCGCCGACTAAATCTTCGTCTGAGCTTAAAATTTCAGCCACACTCGTTCAACTCTACTCGCCCCCTCTCGCACTATCTCCAAGAGGCAGACTCTAGGCTATCTGCTCTCGGTGAACCACAAGTTGATGAAGACGTTTCAACTGTCTCTGAGCCACAAAACTGCGCTCGAGAACAGAGAAGAGAGAGAAAGGAGGAGTCCGGTGCAGATGTAAACGGTCGCTGTTGCTCCGTTGTAGTCCAGAAATTGGGTCGACTTCCTGTCATGCGCAAGCTCGCGAGGAATCAGAGGGTTGGCAAACTCCGCTTTGCTCAATGCGCCCTCACCAGTTAGACTGCACGGGTATAACATGCGGCAAGTATGTCTATCGCAAAACTGCAGGCTTCGGTCAATCGACTCTCGCAGTGCGGAGCGGGAGCGACAAGCCACAGTCAACCGATATCACTGAAACCATGTAATCAAGATGGCTACGCCAAAACGATAGTCTTTATTGACGCTGGCTAGGAGACCGTTATCTAGCTAAACTAGCTGATACTTGGTGCACGAGGTTCCAGAATCAATCTGGTTGGCTAGACGAGCGAGGACCTTGGAGGTTGAAGTGTGAGTACATGTTTGACCTACCTGCCTCTAGTCCGTGCATGCCAATCTCGAGAGAAGCCTTGCAAGATCTATGCGTTGCAAACTAGCCAGGGTACTCTCGTTTGCGCCACAGAATAATTAGATTATAACTCTTGCTTTTGGCTAGTAAATTGGGCATCAGATGTAACAAATGCTAACGCAACTAGTAATCTGCCTCCCTGTTCGACGGCTATCAGTATTGAACCCACTGCTCGTAGTCTTGATTTGGGATAAATTTCCTGCCGCTTTAGCGTCGAAATGTATGAGCTGGTCTGATAGCAAATTAGACCGAGAATTCGTTCGATTCATTCAGGTTAGTGTAGGGGCTGATTTCGAGGTTAGAGAGCAAATTCAATTACGATCCAACCACAACCTTTGCCCGCATGAAACGACCTCTATTTCGAGGTCCTTCAAACTGTTTCTGTTGCGGTTGAAACTGAAGTGAGAGCGCCGGGTCCATGGATTCGAGCAATGTTTGCGCGAGAGACTGCAGCAAGGCAAATATGCCTCCCCCGCGCCCAGACTGATCCCAGACTGATCAAGCTTGACGTCTGCGGCGCGGAGTTTCGAGCCGGATGGTGGCCAATCAAACTGCTAACGGCTGATGAGACCCAATTGAGCAAATGGAGCGAATAGGTAAAATTCATGCCACTAACAATCAACTGGCAAACCATAATTGGTTTACGGCGGACAAGAGGCAGATAGTGAACGTAGAAGTTGAGGATGAGCTCGAGTGTTCGCATTGATATCTGTACCATCTTGTGTTGCTGCTGAGTGGTGATAACAACACGACTAGAGGAGACCTCTATCACCATCGTGATAAAAATAGAATTTGGCGCACATAGGTACACAAGCCAAGTGTTGACGAATATACGCTGACTTGCGGGGGCATAGTTCTTGAGTATCACAGAAATAGATTCTTAGCACGAATTCAGATCCCTCCCCCTGGTTATGATTCATTGCAATCACGCTTTATTCTGACCGCAAGTCGCTTGCAAGCTTCAACATTGCCTCCATGAATCGTTATCACAAATGACCTCACGTTCTACCCGTGGATCAATCGCTAGATAGCTCTAACTGCACTGGTAGAGCCTTGCTAAGCTCTTTGCCTATTTGCTCGTTGCAGGCAACAATAAGACGACGCTTGAGTAGATCGAACGGTCCACCTGCCGTATCACTCATAAATCCGCCCGCTTCCAGCAAAATTGCACCCGGGGCACACATGTCCCAACAGTGGAGTCCGTACTCGAAGTAGGCGTTAGTATGACCAGAGGCTACAGAGCAAATATTCATTGCCGCCGATCCAAGGCTCCTCAGCCCATGACATTGCCACCCGATTGTTTCCATGTTCCTGAAAACACAATCACGCTTCTCGGGGCTCCTATCGCTTCCCAACTCAGCACAAACTAGCGAGTCCCTCAGGGACGAAGAGTTTCTAACTTTCAATCTCGTGCCGTTACAATAAGCTCCATTGCCCTTTCTAGCAGTGTACAATCGATCTAAAGCCGGGCAAAATACAACCCCCAATACGGGCTGCTTCTTCAAGGCTAAGCCAATACAAACTGCAACATACGGGAAAGTGTGCACAAAGTTCATGGTACCTATACATTGGATGCTCGTTCATTTAGTTTCTCGATCTGAAGCTGAGCATGAAGAGAATAGTACCGTGAAGGAAACTTTCTGGTAACTCACCGTCAACCGGGTCTACTATCCATGTTGGCTCATCGGTCAGTCGTACTTTGCCATAGTTGTCAGCCGCGACAGTCTCTTCACCGATGAAATTGTGCGAAGGGTACTTCTCCTTGAGCATATCAAACACTAGCTTTTCAACGTTCTTGTCGGTCTCAGTAACAAGATCTGCGAACGATTGTTTTGCCTCGATGGAACTCACCTGTCCACAAGTATCAATAATAAGCTTGCCTGCCTTTTTCGCTATGTCAACAGCTATTTCCTCGCATTCCTCCAGATTAATGGTATCCATCTTCCTATTCAGGTGTAATCAACGCGAATAACTTGGAAGTAAACTCCTTTTGATACAATGTTCGATTTTATTTCGGTTCTCCCGTGAGTGAATTAACAACTGATCTTTGGTAATTCAGTGGCAACCAGGTGTGTGCATCATATGCTTGGCAGCTCTGGAAAGAGGGTGGAATCCGCATTCACTTAGCGACGTAGCCGAGTAACTTCAGCTCTCTACTCTGAAGCTAAACGGACTTTCAAGACATTGTAGGAGCATCCAATCCCTCTTCGAGTACGACAGGCCCAGTCGCGGTTGGTGAGTCGATGAACTGCAACTTTTGAATGTCCCACATGTACCCTTTATCTGTCTTCAATCTATTCAAATCAATGACAGTTGAATATTCAGTCATCTCTCGTTCCAGTTTGGTTTCTTCATTCCGAAAAAAGATGAAAGGTTTGACATAATTGACAAGACTTGCACATTGTTCCTCAGGAATTCGATAGATACGAGCCAATACTGAGGGATTCCATATCAGTGGATCGTTCCCATGCAACTCCACCATATCATACACCTTCGAAAGAGTTAATGGTTTGTCGTCTACCTCATTGACAGACTTGGCCTCTTCAGTTTTCTCCTCTTTTTTCGTCTTGTGCACCACAGTAATTTTCTTGAGACGTTGTAGCAGATCCCTATTCTTCAGCTCGTCATCTTTTGATTTCAAATTGCTATAGAATCTCTTGCATGTATTCCTGAGCATCATTCGAGATACGGAATATAACCTTGCAACACCCCATATACTGTTAGCATAGGTACCAGCATTTGTGGAATATACATTTGCGAACAGTCCCTCGTGCTGCTTTCTCGGCCAATGCGAGTTTTGAAAGCGAACGCGTGCCTGTTTTGAGTAATCCGAATATGACTCTCGATATCGAACCCTCAGACGTTATTAGACTCATCCAACAGTATTTGAAGGAAAACAATCTAGTCAGAACTTTACAAACGTTACAAGATGAGACATCCGTCAGTCTTAACACTGTTGATTCGATCGAAACCTTCGTGCGCGATATCAACTCTGGACATTGGGATGTAGTTTTAAAAGTAGTCAAGTTGTTGAAATTGCCGGATAATAAATTGATCGATTTATATGAACAAATAGCCATAGAATTGATTGAATTCAGAGAGACAAGGGCTGCTAATTGGCTAATCCACAAGGCTGGGCCCATGCTGAAACTGAAATCCTCATCACCAGATCGTTATCTACACTTACAAAACTTACTCGGACGCTCATTTTTTGATCCTAAGGAAGCATATGGAGACGGAAGCACTAAAGATAAGCGCAGAAATGCCATCGCCAATGCCCTCAAGAAGGAGGTTACAGTTGTACCGCCCGAAAGACTGTTGACTTTGTTGAGGGATTCATTAAGGTGGCAAAAACATGAGGGTCTTCTTCCCTCAGGGTCGTCTATCGATATATTCACCGGCAAGGCTCAGATGGTACATGCTGAAGAAGAAACCTATCCAAATGTGTTGCACAGGCATTGTATAAAACCATTCAAGAGCTTGGAGGATGACGATATGGAACCAATTTTCGTTTGTTGCGCTGAGTTCTCACCGGATGGACACTATATGCTCGTAGGCTTCTCAACAGGTCTTATAGAAGTCAGAAATCCCACCACAGGGCGGATAGCCAATGATCTAAAATATCAACTCCAAAGGAACTACATCGTAACTCCAACCAAGACAGCGGCGCTATCAATTTGTTTTAGCACCAGCGAAATTTTGGCCGTTGGCGACAAATCTGGTGACATCAGTGTATGGAAGCTATCTACCGGACAGCTGGTTCAGCTCTTCAAGGCAGCCCATCACAAGAGTGTTAGTTGCTTAATGTTTCATCGCAACGGCAAAGATATCCTTTCTGGTGGCCATGATTCCACAGTCAAGCTGCATGGCATGCGGAGTAACAAAACAGTTCGCGACTTCAGAGGTCATAAATCTTTTGTTAATTCTGTAGCTTTCACTAGAGACGACAACTATGTTGTCTCTGGCAGCAGTGACTCAACTGTCAAAATTTGGAATGCAAAGACAGCCCAAGTATTGCACGAGTATAAGAGCCCTGGAAAGGTGCATACCGTTCTATTAATGACCCAATTCAAGAACGACATCTTCCTTGTCGGCGACAGGACTAGCTGTATACAATTAATTGATCTCGAAGGCAATGTTAAAGCAAAATTGATTGCAGACACTGAACACGACGAGCAAAAGGGCGGTTCAAATGAAATTTCCGACCAGCCGATCAGTTTTTTTGCTGCCTGTTCCTCACCAAAGGGTAACTGGATTTACTCAGTAGATTCAACGAGTATTTACTGTTACAATTATTCAACAAAGAAGGTATTCAGGAAACTATCAGCTGTCGAGTGCAAGGGTGCTGATCTTATTGGCGTGAAGCATCATCCCTTCCTTAACCTTTTGGTTACTTTTGACACTCAAGGGAATCTCAAACTATGGAAGCCTTAACCTGACCGGAGACAGCGCGATCTTGCAAGTAGAGTGCCCACAGGTTGTCAGAAGATCTGAAACGAACGATATTGTATCACAGACATTCCGTATCTAACTTAGGCGACAATCTTGCTAGAGAAAACCTCCTAAATGTCTCAACTAGCCGCACTATCCAGCTCTCAAGAGACTAAATTGACCGAACTTAAGAGCTCGTACGGTTTACTCTTTCTTACGAATATATCCTTGCATCACTCTTATATAATCGTGCTAGGATTTATGACGAGCGCTTTTATAGTAATGGTTATCATTCTAACTGGTGTAGTAGAGGTTTATCGTCCGTTGCAAAGGCTGAAAGCGTTCACCCGTTAGCTGCAATGAGGTAACTCCAGTGCCAACACCCTGTATCGGAAATCCGGCTTTATGGATGCTTTAGCTGAAGAATGTCACGGAAGTTCTCTACCAGTTTTGGGCATAAATGTTGGACTCATAAAAAGATATTTTAACATTCTGTAGCTACGAAAACTCAACACTATTTTTAGTGTGCTGATATGGATCCCGTGTTTTTATGCTTGAGGATGCTCTTGCCAGATTTTCATTCCAGCAGATGGGGATGCTGCCTCCGTGGAGTGTTTTATCGACGAGTATTCAGCGCGAGAGTATGGGATACATGTTCGCACTAGTTTGAAAGTATCAACGATGAGCAATTGGCACCTAGATCAATGTCAGATTGAGCAATCGGCACCCAGATCAATATCAGATGGATGTCCCGTGAAAGTTTGGACTATTTTTAGCCCCCACGTTCAGGTCAGCGTAGAGCTTTTACTAGTTCTATAAATGAATATGCCTGTTTGCCGTTAGGTCTAGTTCGAAATATCCCAAGCCAGGGAGTAGACCTCGTAGAGATTAGTCTCCCCAATCGAATCAATATCCAGGTATGCTTGTCAATCGAATTATAGCCTGCAAAACTCAATCAACAAAATCTTCTAACTCCCTTCAACTTGCAGGCCAGTCAAAATGAAACTTTTCCTGGTAGCCTTGGTCGGTTGCGTGTGCCTTGCTGGCGTTCAAGCGGGCTCTATCAGGGACTTGGAGGGCTTCCTATTCGAGAACAGACCACGTCTAGGTCACTTCAAGGACCAGCCATTCATAGAGCTCTACAAAACATATGCGGCCGCTTTTGTAAAACCAAACCACCCGGAGAGGTCAAACGATGACTTCAGGAACTACTTGCCATCTGCTGACGAATGCGTTGTGTTCTTAAGACAGTTCCGAATCAACACATACGTTGTGAGAGATATAGATGAGTTTGTTGTCTTGGACGCCTGTCTTGGTTACCTCTTCGATGATGAGGGCATTCGCTACCATGAGGACGACTCAGAGCTGAGCCAGCACGTCAAAGACAGCTTGCCAGAGTTGATTGCCGACGCAAAGCTCAAGGAGCTTTACACAAACACTAAGCTTGATACCTACTCAGAGAAGGCAAAGGACTGTCTTGGTGAATTGTTGTTCGACGGTATCAGGGCAAGAAAGCAATTTAGTGATGTTGTTTGCAACAACCATTGGATCGAGGTTCTTACGGGCTTTGCTGAATGCCAGAGTGAATTCCCCGAGGAAGCTCGCAAAACTGACTCATATATGAGTGCCATCTACGACCTCGTCCGCGAGCGTGGAAACAAGTGCTTCCATGAAGAAATCACCGCTTTGAACCGTGCTATTCGCTCCAATTACGCAAACAACCCGTTCGAGAGGGTTGAGCATGTTATTAAGAGCCCATGGTCAAAACTGCACAAGCAATCGAGTGAGAGGATTTGGCCGAAGGTTGTTACCGAACTGCTAAGCACCGTCCAGGGTATCACCTCCAAGTCGCAGATCAATCTCCGTGAAGTGGGCAACTTTATCAGAGGTATTGGTCTCAACGACCCAAGAATCAAGCAAAAGTTTTTGGAAAACCTGGCAAAGAAGGCCAATGAGTACGTGAAGCCAAAGAAGGACAAGGCGACCAGCCGCGATCCATCCGGCGCGATCCGATACACTGGCATGGTCGACAACTTGTGCAACTTCTTCAGAAGCAGCGACGCCCCAGGCTACTACGACTACAGCACCCCATTCAAGAGGATGGTTCGCATCCTCAAGTATCCAGAGATCTTCGAGATTGACGAGAAATACTTTGTCGAGAAAGTGCTAACCAGAAGCTATGAGTCAGCTCCACTCTACCTCTGTGTTTCTAGCTGCAACTTGTTGACGTTCACCGAGGGCGCCTTCGTCAGCAGACCACAAAACGGCCAATACATCTACCAGGTCGCTTTCAGACCCGACACCTCCGAGATGGTTCAATGGCCATACGTAGACTACTACTGAGCACTGGTCTTCACTGGAAAGCTTACACAAGGCACCACTATTGCAATGTGTATAGTCAAATAAAGCATAACTATCGAATAACCGGAAGAATCCACCGAACCTCTTGCTTGAGAGAGAATCATTGTTTATTTGCGCGCTACTTTTATTCTTTCGCTCGCCATCTCAATCTTGGGCTCAATACTTAGTTCAAAATCCTAAAAAGCTTTACCATCAATCACTACTTGTCTTTCTTTGGTCTCAGGCGCCGACTGTACAATTGTGGATTCGATCGCCATTGTTGCTCCCAATCAAAACGAAAGTCTCCTCACCTGCGCCAACTGGCGGACAGTCATTGATTGAGTCTTCGTTGTCCCTTGCGAGCATGTTTTGGTTCTCACGATTATTGTTGGCTGTTTGTTCAAATCGGTCGCTTAAAATCGTCTCGTTGGTTTGCCCTTGGACGGGTGAAGCTGTGACATTTGTCAATAGGGAGCTACTATTGCTATTGTTATTGCTCGCTTCTACGCTCGCTCTCTGGTTAAGCAACGAGCTCCTCTGAAGCAGATCTCCGTTGCTCGTGGAAGAGATCACAGATCTAAGGGTGTGAGGGTTGTTTGAGGCACTGGCGCTTGTGTACGTGTTACTGCGACTCCGCATCTTCCTATCTCTCCGGAAGCGGCTCAAATTACAGGTGTCTTTAAGTTTCTTCTTAATGACAGTTATGACTTCGACGTTGCAGAAGCAAAAGAGCATTGCAACGCACAAGCCTTGGAAGGAGGTGCAAACGGCCGCTATGCTTTCGTAGATTCCCTCCCATTCGCTTTTCGCTTCCGGCCTAAATGGCGTCAGAATATAATGTAGTCCCAAAAGTGGAATGAGAATCAGGGTGGCCCTGACAGCTTTTCTGCTCGGCAAAATTTCGTTTTATCGGACCGAAGATAGAAAGAGAGAGAGAGAGAGAGAAAAGGGCGCGTGAGTTGGCTTGAATTTCAATTGACACTTGCACGGAGGAATTGTGGTTTAAAGGGCGATGTAGATGTAAGGTGTAGACTCCTCTTTAATGCGAAACTAACCTTGTTTGGTGTGTATCTGGCGAGTTGTTTGCTCTAAGTTTCGTCACCAAGACCCGTACGATATTTATCAAAAAGACGAGATTGAGCTGAGCGTTTGGATTTGGGAGGCTTAGATTAGTTTATTTGCAACGAGTTGGATTTAGCGGCACCATCGTGTTGATCATCGAGGCATCGTAGTGATGTGTCAACAACATTGGCTCTCGGTCTCGGACAGGACGCAAACAATGGGCCATAAATTACAGCTCTTGCTGGTGGCCGCTCTCCGTTGGGAGGAAAGCTGGAGGCAACTAACTAATGGACAAAGGCTGGACTAGCGAGACACTGCGAGAGAGCGAGCAAGCAAGAAAGAGAGAGAGAGGGGTGGCTGATTGGAATCAGGCGAGTGATCATCGGAGCGTTAACGTGGATCATTTATGGATCCATCGCGAGCGAGCTCCATCGAAGATGCAGGCAGCTTGTCTGCCCTCTATCGTACTCAGCGGTCGACTCACGACTTTGCTTGGGGCCAAATTTGAGCTCAATTGCAGACAGGTGTTACTTACGAGCAGGGATATTCCAATGGGCGCCATGAGGATTAGATTGTAGGGACTCTCCTCCATCCAGCAGCTGCTCGGTGTTTGGATTTTGCTGGTTAATGTTGGCCAGTTGATGAGTGCCATCAATGGGGTTGGATTGGTCTGCACTTACAAGCTGGTGTAATACTGGTCGTACGATCTATTGTAGGCGTATGCTAGTATTATTGGAACGGGCGTGAGCCAACCAAGAAGGTAGAACCACTTGAGTATCTTATCTTCGCTTACGAAGGCAACCACTAGCAGCGTGTGCAGGTAGAGGCCCTCGCAAAACATCCAGAAATAGTTTGAGACTAGAAAGTAGTGGAGCAGAATGTGCCATAGTTGGCATTCAATCTGGGCGAAAGTTCAAGGGTAAAGAGACGTGAGAATTGCGTTAATAAGCTTAGCTTTGATCTAGAGCTGATCGCCCAGCGCTCAGCTGCATAGATACCTGGCGGTGCGTTAACAATCTGGCCAGCAAACTTACCGGATTTGATTGGAGCAAACTGGCATCGTTAACAACATAAGTGTACCAAATTATCCACATTAGATTGTTCGTTATGAACGAAAGGAAGAGGTTCTTGTGTATGGTGACTCGTGTGCAATTAAGGCTCCTAAGCTCGAGTGGAGATCCAGGTTGATCCAGCGTGGTCACGGTTGACCGATTAAATGTATGAAATTAAGGCCGAAACTCAAATTAGTTGCGACACTTTCGATGGAGGCGGCTGGATTTGGGCCATCGAGCGGCAAGATTAAAAGCTGTGTCCGGTTCAACTTACTCGAAGGACACAAAAATGATCAACGAAGCCGAAAGGGCAACAAGCGAGATGAGATTGCCAATGACGTAGAGATTAAGTATTTTTGTTCGGAACTTTGGTGTCGAGCAATCCATTTAGTTAGCATCGAGAGCACTTAGACTGATAGTTTAGCTTATCGGATTGAAACTTACGGCCAAATCAACGGTGTCCACGCAAGTGGTATAGTTTGACCAGTAGCGATTAGTCATCGGATGCTTATACCAGGTGCCCTCGTTGGTGCAAATTTTGTGCGCTTTACCTGATGGGAGCGCGTTTGGTTGGTTTTGAGTTGGTCAGTTTGCACGAGATGGATCAATTGGAGCTGGACGGATGGATGGAGAGAGGCTTACGTTCTGCGCTAAATCCGGGCTGGTTGCTCGGGCAGCTAACATAGGCTGTCTCGCCAGCTTTGGTCAGTGGCCAGCAGCGCCAGCCGTCGAAGATGATGGGGCACCAGAGGTCGCTGTGTTCTGTTGGGGTCCATTTGGGCGGTGTTGTCAGGTTGCTTAAGTTGGTTAGGTAAAATCAATCAATTTAATGAGCTTCCATTGGCTCGAGCACGCGAGAGGCCGCGCAAAGCCATTCAAAGTGGCCGAGTTGTTATGATGTAACCAAATAAGGAACAAAGGCGACAGCCTTTACATAATAATCAGCCCCAAAGAAGGTGATGAAGTGGCCCAGTTGGTTTGGAGCGACGAGCTCTGGCCAAAAGCGGACGGACTTACCTGATTGTGCATGGGCGCTCGCGGCGCTCTGATTCGCCTGATGTTGCATTATGTTGCTTATGCAAGAGCTCCACTGTTCGAGCAAATCTGGGTCACCATAGGGGTCAATGGCGCCCTCAATGCGGTCAAGCTCGTCCATTAGGCTGACAAATAGCCTTCGATCGGCGTCCAGGTGGAGTTTTATCTAAATAGAATGGCAGGCGATTGAGCGATGAAGGGGCGAGATTTGTGCGAGCATTCATTAGTTGCGTGTTCCTATTTTTGCGAGCTGACTTGCTCGTCGGGCGGAATTTACTCTCTTCATTAGAGCGACGAGCAGCTTGATTGGAGGCGCCAGGTGGGCGCCCGATTAGCCCGCCGCGCGAGCTTGCCAACAAACCGGAAGCGGCGGGGCCAAAAGTTCAAGGCTTCTAGGCGGTTGGAGGGTCGAGTTGGCGAGATATTGCATGCAAATGGCTCCAGTGTCCGCAATCAGTGCACCCCTTTTTTGGTGGCGTTGAAACGGAGTTTCAAGCGATGCGAGCGCCCGAATGGCTTCGGCTTCGGTCCAAAGGCCAATGCGCCGCTCTTTGTTGTCCCAAATACCCCCAGGACTTCTAATGTTCAGCTAATAAATGTGCGAGCTCGAGCAATGACAACAATACCGGAGACTTAATTAAAAAGAGACCCCATAGGCGCAGAGTGGCCCGCTCGTGGGCGATAGAGGAGCGGGTTGAGTTCGTGTGCGGATTTGGCCATTTTGGCCGGCCCAATCAAGACAAGTCGAAGGCGATCTTATCGCGCCAAGCGAGTCTCTAAGCGGCCTCAATGGACGAGACTCGGGACGGCTTGGCGGCGCTCCAGTTTGCCACTTGGGCTGCGAGAGCCAAGTTTTGAGGATGAAAAGTGGATGGAGGGAGCGAGCGCGAGATTGCAAGGGTTTGGCCAGAGGAGAGGGGTGTTTATTCATCCATTTTGGCTCCAGTTGAGCCAAAGTGGTGGCCGCTTTTTACGAAAACAAAATTGGTTCGACTATTGGGGCCAGACTAAAGCCGGCGGAAGTGGGCGAGCGGAACTGAGTGGGGGCCGTTTATGGGTTTAGCAGCGGGCAATGATGGGGAATATTCGCAATGATAAATGCGCCAAGCGCGACAATCGGGGGCCAAGATGAGGCTAGTTTATGTTGGCTAAATTAAGCCAACCAAATCTCGTCGCACGAAAGAGTTTGGTGGCGGGCCAATTTAAGCAGACGATTTGTTTACGAGATTGAGACCGAGACTTTGGGAGAGCGAGCGACTTACCCACTTGTCGGTGGGATCGAAGTCCGCGGATCCGTTTGCGCACCTGCTATAGTCGGCCTCCTCCTGCCAGCGGCCGGCCGCTGCCTCGGAAACGAGCATCAGGTCGGTTGCGTTCGAAAGCGGCTCGCACTTCCTGAGCGCGAACGCCGCTATGTCCGCTGTTGGTTCGGTTTGGGCCAAGAGAGTGAGAGTTTGCTCGCTGTTAGTTTTTGTTGGGCCGAGTCTAGTGCAGTTAATTGATTGGGCAGAGTTTTGGGAAGCCGAGTTGACACAATGGAGCCGAGTGGCCGCTTAGCTGGTTGCGATGAGAGCCGATCGGGGAGTCAGAAATGCGCCGCTAAAATGTTGGACCGGCAAAGCCTTATCTCTGCGCCAGCCGGCTTAGGCAAGCGGCCAGTTCCGACGTCGTCGGCTGACTCAGCCAGATTGGCCGCCAGCAAGCCTCTCCTCTCTGCTGGCTGGCTGGCTGGCTGGCTCACTCGCTGCAAGATGATTTGCTTTTGGGGCGCAAAACTTATCTCGTGCTCGGAATCAAGGCGCCCGCTTTGGGGCGACCGGCGGAAGCGGAACGGGCGGCGCGCAAAGCGAGTCGCCAATCAGGCGGACGAAGTTGGCGACTTTTGGTGGAGACGAATGGGCTCAGCTTGTGGGCGGCGATAATTGATTGGTTCCGGGCGCCGGATTGAGCTCGTCGCGCGGGTCAAGGAGCTTGGAGGAGGGGGGGGATTTGCGCGCCATTCAGGCCGCCTGCGGACGGTTTGAATTTGGCGCCACTCGAGTGGCCACTTGGACTTGGCGAGCGGCGCGGAATTCAATTAGAGACGAGAGGCTCCTGTGTTTCTGGCCAATGGGCGCGCCTCATTATTGTTATTGCCCGGCCAAGCGCGATGGCCGATGGGAGTTGAGCGCGCAGAAAGGCGCCTTCACTCTCCCTCTGCTCCTGTCAGCGGCCGGGCGCCTGATAGGCGGCGGCCAGGCGCGTTCCCAAATTAGATTAAATTCAATTGATTCGCCGCGCCAGCTAGTTTAAAACTTTTGAGCTCGGCTTACTCTCAAACTGCTCGTTATAAGTATATTACACTTTGCCGCTGACCGCGCAACTCAAAATTCATTCATTCATCATCATGCAAAGCAAGCGGATGCTCCAAAACCAAGCTCCTCGTCCTCGCCAAAGCACGACTGAGCCGCCCAGGGGCCGTAAAATTGGAGGCTCGCTTAGTGTGGGGCGCGTAATCATGTTCGTCATGGGCGCATTTATTGTTGTCACTCAGTCAGCCAAAATGGGCCATATGGGCGCCGCTCGCAATTGGCCGCCAGACGCGCGCTGGCTGCCTGCTGGCTCCGCTGGTGTTGGTGGTTCGGGCGCCTAAGCCTGTTGGCCCGCGAGCAACATAAATCATAGTTTCGGCCAAGTCGTCGGCCTGTTGGCGCTGCAGCCGGCCGGCGGGCCCGCGAGTCTGGCGGCCAAATCATCTGGGAGGCAAAAGTTTAGATCCGAGCATCGGCGCGCTTAACGGCCCCTTAACTGGCAACATCCGGCGGCCGGCGCGACATTAGGCGGCCCAGCGAGCTCAAGGCTCGCCGGCTGACTGGGGCGCCGAGCTCGAGTGGGGCGCCTCGGTGGGGCTGCCGAGTGGGCCGCCCGCGCGCGCGGCCCCAGGCGGCCACCTCTCGCAGCGCCGGCCCTCTGGCCGCAGACCTGCGCTAATTGATAATTTAAATTTATGCCGCCGCCGCCGCCGCAAATGACGACAGCAAAGCCAGAGGCGAAGGCGAAGCTGAGAGCAGCAACAGCGAGACGAAGACGAAGACGAAGACGAAGAGGCGACAAATGGGCGCGCGCAGTCTGTTTGAGTGGGGCCGCGAGCGCCACTCAGCCGGCCAGACACTCGGCCGCTTGGGAAGCGAGAAAAGGAAACAATCTCAGCGGACTGCTGCCCTTCCGCTTCCGCAGAGCGAGTTCAATTAATTCAATGGCCGCCGCGCGAGAGGGTCCAAATCGGGGGAGGCCAATTCTGTTGGCTCGATGTTTGTTGCTGGGCCCTTTTAATTCTCTATCAGCCACTCAATGCGGCTTGCGCGCAGCTTGTAAGCGAGCGCGCGCGCGCGCTTTCTGGTTGGTCCGCCACCAGCATTTTGCCGAGCGAAGCTCCTCCTCGGCGCCATCACTCCCGGATTGAGCGACTTGCGGACTGCGCCTGTCAGCCGCTGGCCGCTGGCCGCTTGCTGGCCCCAGTGGCGGCCCAAAAACACGGCCAGCGGAGTCTTTGTCAACAACTTTGCGCGCTATTATTACTCGAGCAGCGGGCCAGACTACTAAACACACACACACACACACCACACACAATCAGTCGCCGGCGAGCTGAGCGCGCGAACGCCCCTATGCGCCAGTCGGCCCCTTCGCGCGGGCCACCGCGACGAGCGCCCATCAATTAAGGCCGCTCTTTGCGCGCGCCGGCAGCTCGGCCCGGCTCGGCCGCAATTAGCTCGCATGGGCGCCGGCCGCAACAGGACACTGGACTGGGCCGCCGCCGCCGCCGCCGCCTCCTGGCCGAGAGGCGGCCAACACTTGCGCTCGGTCCTGGCTCAGCTCGATTCCGCTCCAGGGGAGGGGGAGGCAATTTGTTTGGGCTCCGGAAGTGGCCTGCGCGCTCCAAGTGGCCGGATGAAAACCGAGAAGATTGAGCGCGCGCTCGTCCGCTTGATCGGTTCGGTCGGCGCGCGTAGGCGGCCGCCCGGCTGCCCCTCCAGCCGAGAGCTCGCGCGCCGCCAAGCTGGACGGACCGGAAGGCTCGGCCGGCCCAGGTGCCAGGCAGGCAGGAGGAGGCCCGCGCAGCACCTGAGCTCGGGCACAAAGCGCCAGCTCGCGGTGGCGCGCAAGTCTGCTGTTGGCGGCAATTAAAGCTCAGCGGGCTCGCAGCTTCGGCCGCAATTAGATGGTCCAAGGCGGCGCAGGCTAACAATAACATCACGCGCACAATGGCCGATGATTTATGTCCACTCCTGGGCGCCGCCAAGTGGGCCAAGTGGGCCGCCCGGCCGGCCCGCGAGAGTGGCGCAGAGACTTGTCGCGGCCAGATTGCGCGCAAAGTGTTCCACTTTATGACGGGCCGACGCGGATCATCGGCTCGCCGGCCGCCCGGCCACCTTTGCGCGTTTGCCGGCGGCCAGAATTGAGCGCGCAACCAACAAACCGTCGGCCGGCTAGCGCGGCTTTGTTGTGTCCAACTTGATCCACTCGACTTGTGCCCGAGTTGAGCCGGGCGCGGCTTCCGGCGCCGAGTTGCGCGCAAGCTAATGACTGGCCGGCAAAACCAAATCTGCGCGCCGCGTTCGGCCGCTCGCGCTCGCGCTCGGCCGGCTGCAAGCAAGTTCCGCCGGCTTAGGCGGTTAAGCCGGCCGCGAGTTGGCCAGCAAGTCAGCCTTGATGCGGCCAGCGCGCACTGCCGCCAGAGACAATCGATCAAGCCGCTTGGCTCTGCTCGCCCGCCGGCCAGTGGCCGAGCCAAGTCCGCTCGTCGAGCTACAAAGTGGATCACCGTCTAATTCCATTATGCTAATTCACTTTGGCGCGCGCAACTCCAGTCAGGCCGCGAGCGGCGCAACTCTGGCGCGAGTCGGCCGAGCACATTGGCGCGAAAGGTGGCCCGCAACTAATTTGCGGCTGCGCCAAGGTGAGCGCGCAATTAAACCTGCCCAAGTGGACTGAAGTGTCCGCCGGCCGGACTGAATGTGGCCGCCGAGCTGAATCCGGAAGCCGGGGAGTTGCGCCACCACCTTGGAACGGCGAGCGCGAGCTTTATTGCGACAAACGAGCGAGCGACAAGTGTGCAGGCGCCCCTCCAATCGCCGCTTGTTGTGCGTCCACCCATCGAGCGTTTATCGGCTTCCACGCAAGCAGCCGCCCGCTAGCGTTGCACTTGTCCGCCAGCCGGCTCGCTTGCTCGGGGGCTCCGGCGGCCGCTGCTCGTAAATGGGCGCCCCTCGGCCGGCCGCACGGAGGCGCTAACAAGTTGGCGCTTTAGCGGGCGACTTTTATTGGCCGCAGCTCAGGTGATTGGGGGCCCACTTTGGGGCAACCGCGCCTTTGGCTTGGCGGAGGCTTGGCGAGCCGAGAGATGCGCCTATGACCTTTGGCGGGCTCACGGCGGGCGCATATCAATTACAATGCGCTCGCTGGGCGCCCGCGGATTACCCCGCAGTTAGTGTCCCAGCGAGCGAGCTAACCGGCTTGCTTGCGAGCGAGCTTAATGAAGCGCCGACAGTGCAGAGCGCCACTGCAACTGCGAGCGCCGCCACTCGCGCGCCCATCTGGCGCCGATTTCCTGCCTAGAAAATAAACACTAGCCGAGTCTCACTCTGCCAGCGAGCGCGCCAGCGAGACACAATGGCCGCCCGCTTGGAGCCAGGAATCCAATATTCAAAGTGGCGCAGAAAACAATTCACTTGCTCCGAATGATTTCGCCCATTTCGCGCCAAATAATTCAAATCTCAGCGCCGGCAGCGAGAGGCAGTGGCGGCGCTTGGAGCAACGGGCTTGACTAAGGTGAGCGCGCTAACGACAGTTGCGCAAACTTGAATCCGCCCAACGAAGATGGCCGCTCGAGTTACACGCGCGCGCGCGCCAGGTACAGATTGAGCCCATTCAATCCAATAACCGCGAATTTTGTTTCCTCTCCTCTCCTCTCCTCTCCTCTCCTCTGACTCCCCCACGTGCTGCCTGAGTCGCCATCTCAACTGAAGGAGCGCGCAAGAGAAAACACCAAAAGTCAACTGGGTTAGCGCGCACCTGGCCCACTGTCATTAGAATATTTATATTGCGTCATTATGATCCATCTCGGGCGGCCTCTTGGCTTGGCGGCGGTTTCGCGCTCGACGCCCTGCGAGCGGTAGGCGAGTGCGGCGTTTGCCTGTCAGCCAGCCAGTCAGTCGGCCGGCTAGTCAGTCAGTCAGTCAGTCAGTCAGTCAGCCAGCCAGGCAGACAGCTCGACAGGCGAGCAGACAGACAGAGTAACAATCTGTCCGAGAGGATTGGCTGGCGAGCCTGTAAACAAGCGAGCCGAGGTGAGGCGCGGAACCTTTAAAGTTTATGGCCGAGCGCGGCTCCAGCCGCCATTATGCGCCCTCCTCGCCCCACTCCGCCACGCCCCCGCCCGGCGCCAATCCATCTCCAGGGCGCCGATCGATTTCCATCGACACCTGACTGGCGCCGGCCGCCCTGGAGCCCCAAGTGGCGCGCACAATCGGCCATAAACTCGCCCCCCCCCCCATCCGCCCCACTCTCGGGGAGGCTCTTGGCTGGTGGGCGTGGCGGCCGGCTGACATTTGGAAAATTACAGGCGCCAATTTGGGCCGAGCGGCGCCGAGCGAGGGAGGCGGAGTTGGCCAGGAGGGGGTTTTGGCTGCTTGTTTGTGGAAAATTGATTTCCAAACGAGCGATGAGCCTTCGCAGAGGTGTGAGCTTGATTTGAAACCGGAATTGGAATTGGGAGATTTGTAATCGGGGCTCCAAGTGGATGGCGCCCAAATAAAGACAAGCAAAGCAACCACATTCAACAGTCAGCAAGTTGGCGAGAGGACGCCAACAAGAGGCCGCCAAAGCACCTGTAATGGCTCCAATTTTAGCTGAATCGCAAAACTGGCAGCACAACCTTGCTCGCCGGATATAACTTACCTGAGATCGGCTCCTCATGACTTATTGGCCCATCAATTGTGTTCTGCTTGATTGATTGGGGCGTCAAGGTTGCGGACGTGTTTGTTGTTGTTGTTGTTGTTGTGGCGGCAGCGGCAGCGGCGGCGGCAGTAGTGGCAGTGGCGGCGGCCGCTGCCAAGTGAACGGAATCTATCACAGATTTGAACGGGGCGGCGGCTGCCGCTGCGGGCGCCCACCGTTCGCCTGGCAACCAGTTCAGCCGCGGACAGGGCAGCCTGGCGCTGGCCGCGGCCTCGCTCGCCGGCCAGCACAGGTGGCCGTCGTAATGGGCCGGACAGCCGCCACTGCCGCTTCCGGCGCCGCTTGGTCGGCCCTCTGCTGGCGCTTGCCTGTCCAGGTTTGCCTGGAGGCTGGCCGCTGCCTGGCGCCGACACGCAAACCAGTGGCCGAGTTTGCTCGCGAACGCAGCCACGCGCGCCTCCTCCACCTTTGGGCCCGGCGCTGCAGCCTTGTCGGCCGGCTGCCCCGCTGGCGGCTGGCCCAAATCACAGTTAACTTGGCCGAGTAGCGACATCGTTGCGAGTTGCAGGAGCAGGAGGCGGAGGGTTGCTTGTTGGCCGTGCCTCTTGTTGCTCACTCCACCTGGCTCCTCCATTTTCAGCTTGAATCTTGGCCGATTGCCCCGCTCGGCCGCTTGACTCTTCGCCTCGCAGCTTGACAAAACACTCGAATCCATCCTGAACGCTCACCTAAAACAACTCCAAACGCACCCTCAATCAACTGGTTGGCCCGATCGATCAATGCGACGAGTCTTGGCCCGCAAATTGAGGCATCTCCCTTGTGCCGCCTGGCCACGCACCTGCCGCTCGGAGCCACAACGGAGCGAGCAAACAAACACAATGTGCGCTCCCAATTCTCTTCGGTTACAAGTTACAAGTCCTGTCTTCTAGACGAGCGTTCGGCTTGAGGTGAGCTCAAGCCTTGCGGGGGGGAATCCCTCTCCACCTTTGCTGCCGCTGCCGCTGCTGCCGGCAAGCGCAAGCGCAACCAGTCTAGCGCCAGTGGAGCTGTTGAATCTGCCGACTCTCGTTCCTGCTGCCACTAACAAAACTCGCCCCCAAACGCTTGATCCCTCGGATGCATAACTAACTACCTAATAGCAATCCTCTCCTAAAGAAAACAACATCATCCTGCTTGCCTAGCCTCACCTCCCTCCTCTCGACTTCCTTGGCGGCCGAAGTAGTTTCCTCTGCCTGCTTGTCTTAGCGGCAATTCCAATTCCAAATCCATTTTCATTTTCGTCTCCATCTCTATCCGCGTTCAAACTTCTTGTTCCTCCTCCTCCTCCTCCTCGCCTCTCACTTCCAACTCCACTCTCCATCTCCTCCCCCTCCTCTCGCCTCGCCTATGCGGCGGATCCAACTTTTCCCTCCCCCCAGAGAAGCTTTGAATCTTGGGCAAATTGAGGCGCCCAAACGAATCCGGCCGGCGCCGAGCTAGAGCCGCGCAGGCTCGCTGGCGCGCGCAACACCCATGCGCGTCACTCGAGCCGGCAAGCAGCAAGCCTACCTGGCTTTTTCCTTGCAGTACTGTGCCAAAAGTGCGCTCGATTTATCCACTGCAGACGCGCGCCGGCCATGTGCGAGCGCCGCCGGCTCGCTCTCCTCAAAACCCACTGGGGATTGATTTGTTTTTGTTGGGTTTTGCCAGCAAAACTTTGCGTCAGAAAAAAACACCCATTACCTGGACGACAATTACCATGGCCGACGAGGACCTCTACGTCTACGATGATCAACAACAATCTGACATCAGGATTGCGAAGCCCTGGGATCGGGACCCCAACTATTTCACCCATATCAAAATATCCGCCCATGCTCTGCTCAAAATGCTCCGCCACGCAAGGAAGGGGGGCAACCTCGAGATAATGGGCATGCTATTGGGCAGGGTGGACACGTCAACAATGATTGTGATGGATTCATTTGCCCTGCCAGTCGAGGGCACTGAAACTAGAGTTAATGCCCACGCCCAAGCTTACGAGTATATGGCGGATTATGTGGAGCTAGCGAAGCAGGTAGATAGGAAAGAGAACGTAATTGGTTGGTACCACTCCCATCCTGGCTACGGCTGCTGGCTCTCCGGTATCGATGTTGGAACTCAAATGCTTAATCAGCAATTCCAAGACCCTTTCGTGGCCATTGTCATCGATCCTGTCCGAACAATATCTACTGGAAAGGTAGATATAGGTGCCTTTCGCTGTTATCCAAAAAACTTTAAACCTGCTGATGACCCAACTCCAGAGTATCAAACCATACCCATGAACAAGATAGAAGATTTTGGTGTCCATTGTAAAAAGTACTATTCTCTAGAGATCTCTTACTTTAAATCTGAGCTTGACGCATATCTTCTCGAATGTTTAGGCAACAAGTATTGGTACAACACTCTAGGCACCACTAGTCTCACCACAAACTCTGAATACACAACCAGACAGATATCAGATCTATCGGAGCGCCTCGAACAGGCCGAGTCTCGCTTGGCTAAAGGTTGTACAAAATGGACCTCGAATGATCAATCTGACAAAAAACAGCAGGATGATACTCTGAGCAAGGTTACCGGTGATTGTGCTAAGGCTGCGATTGAACCCATCACTGGGCTGATGGCCCAAGTAGTAAAAGATACATTGTTCAACTTCAACAGAAATAGGCATAGCCAGTCATCCTTTGGGTCAAACCCTGTAGCCTCAACCTCTAAGCAGTCCACTTGAGGGGCCCACCAAATCATAGACAAATAAAATACCCTCCTCCCTCTCAGAGCCTACTGAAGCTTGTGGCCTACCAACACTAGCGCTCTGTGTCCAACGTTGGCTAGCATCTCATCGAATCACTAGGTCTTTAATTAAGTTTCTAATCCTAGCTTAAGCAGCGCACTTTTGCACCGATAACAAACATTTGAATGCTCATGTACATCTAGCACCGTAAAACGACGACACCTCAAACACTTCCTATTGCTTGATTTCTTATAGCACATTTCGATATTTGACTGGCTTGCACCGTTGATAGAGATAGAGGCACCAACGCGGTACCCTCCGGAGGTTTCTTTAGTCCAAGTTGATAACACATTGATATTCACAGCTTCTTCCTGGTTTTTCTCGCCCTCGAGAGACTCTTGATCGGAGGAACCCATGGGTATATCGAGAGTCTTTGATGATTTGTCAACTTCATCAGGTTGGCAAAGTCTATCATCATGACCAACGATAAAGGTAGATGTCTTGAATAACTCTGTCATCAGGTCTGAATTTTGGTTGGCAATTTTGTTCAGGTGTTTGAAGAGCTTTTTGTCGCTTAGAAGCAGCAAGCTATCATGGTCTCTCATCATATCAAATCTAGAGCCCAACGACTTCACTAGAATGCCACGTAGTTTTATCAGAGTTTCAAATTGGCTATGGATTGCATCGTTTTTCCATGCTGCTTTGAAACCGAGATTCTGCCAATCACTGAGAGGCTCTGATGGTCTCATATAATGGCCGGCCTCATGCACTATATGCGGCAATAAAGGGTATAGACATCTCAACAATATATTGTACGTTAAGTTCAGCACTGTTAGGCATGACTTTCGGCGTGCTGATTCAAGTTCATCACAGTATATAATATCTTTCATGGTTGTGAGATAGATGGGAGAAAGATCGTCGGTTAGGAATTTGCTCACAGACTTGACTACTAGGTCAAATCTATAACTTCTATAATGCTGATCGAGGGTCGAAGCAAATCTGTACAGCTTGTCGAGATAATATTGATCAAATATCTCCATCTTGGTTTGGTCCAGTTCCTTCTCAATGGCGTCATGATCCACAAGGGCACCAATGAGATATTTGAAGGTTATCCTGGTCCTATGAATGATATCGTTGATCGATCCAGAGAAATCTTTGGATCTAACACAGATATCACGATTGCAACCAGCAGCTTTTGCAGCCCATAACCTAACTGGATCAACTCCATAGTCTTCGAATAATCTTATCGGATCGATCACGTTTCCTTGTGACTTGGACATTTTACGTCCTCTCTCGTCTAGAGCGAATCCATGTAAGAAGAAGCGCTTGCTTGGCAAACAACCCCTTAATGCCATACTGAGTATACTTGAAGCTGAAAACCATCCACGAATCTGATCAACTCCCTCCAGATATAAATCAGCCTGGGTCTGAGAGTCGTTCAGAGAATTGGTTGTTGTGTGCCAGCTTAGTCCGCTGTCAGACCAAACGTCAAATATATCACTACCCCTGACCAGATCAGCCGACTTGTATGGTAACTTGCATTTGTCGAGTAAATCTTGGGGCAACAACTCATTCTGATCCGCCGTCCACCAATAATCCATGAATCTCTTCTTGTAGAGTAACTTGCAGAAGTGTTCTACGATCATGGGGTGAGAGATCATTTTTGCACGCTCCGTATCGTTAGCTTCGTACAAAACAGGTATCGGAGTGCCCCAAAGTCGTTGTCGAGAGATGCACCAATTAGGGCTGCTGCCGAGTGTATTGATGAGCTGTTGTCTGTGGGCTTCCGGAAAGAAAGAGCATGATTTCAGAGCTTTCAGGCATTTGGGGATGATTATGGAGTTGTTCAGGAAGATTTGCTGACTAGCGCGGACCATAATAGGCTGATTAGTTCTCGTTTCATAAGCGTAACTGTGTTGCGTCATCTCTGTGAATAGCAAAGCATTACGCTGGTCTAACAAGTTTATAATTTCCTGGTTTCCGTCAGTGAATATATGCTTGCCGGCCAAGGGGTCGCCAACTTCATCTTTAAAGCGACCGCTGGTGTCCACAAGACTGGATTTGAATGGCAGCTTATTTTTCTTTATTAGCTCAAAATCTTCCTGGCCGTAATTGGGAGAGATATGAACTAAGCCCGTACCCTTGGCACCATCAACAAAATCCGCATGTAAAAAAGGAAGGGGTGCAGCATCGGGGTGTTCGGATGGGCCAAGTTCATTCAACAATGGCTTATATTTTAGTCCAGCTAGCGAATGACCTGGTAAATACGTTTTGATCTCAAATTGAAATCCAAGTCTTTGAAGCAGACCCTGAGCCTTGTGAACTGTGTCAAGAGATGTCAAAAAATTCTTGGTCTCATCGGGTGAAGCTTTCCAAGCTTTAAGGATGCAATAAGTTTCCTGCTTATTGAATGCTATAGCTCGATTCTCCAAGACCGTCCAAGGAGTAGTGGTCCAGACGAGAGAATAAATGGGTTGTCCAGTTACGTCCGAGTGAAAGTTCGGATCTATCAATTCGAATAGTATATAAGCACTTTTCGATATATGGTTGGGACGATAGTCGATATCGGCGTCGGCGACGGTTGTTTGGTTGGCTAGCGACCAATTGACTGGCATCAAATCTTTGAAGATGAGTTTCTGATCAAACAGCTGAGAGAAAGCGCGCAATTGATTGGCTACATAGGATGGATCATCAGTTGTGTAGCGCTTGTTCCAATCAGTCAAAAGACCCATCCGCTTAAAAGATGCCATCTGTAGATCAATTTGAGACTTTGCATAGGATCTTGCTCTGGTTCGGAAATACTCTGGACTACCGGTACTTTCCAACAATAAGCTACCGCCATAGTTACTTCGCTTTTGCTGCTCTTCAAGCAACTTTATCACTTGCATCTCAATAGGTAATCCATGACAGTCCCACCCTGTAATAAATTCAACCCGATGACCAGTAATCATTGCATAACGAGCAGCTATGTCCTTGAGGATTTTGTTGATTGCATGGCCTAAATGTATTTGCCCATTTGCAAACGGTGGGCCATCGTGGATGATGAAGGATTTTCTCGCAGGATCCTGTTCGATGTAAGTCTGCGAAAACTTGGCGTCTTCTTGTATCTCTAGTTCAATCCTAGGATTATGGCGTGACGGAAACTTGGATCTGGGAACGAATACAGTTTTTGAATAATCGCTCGAATCTTGGTTCCTCAAATGATGAGTTGATGAAGTATATCTACGTCGCCCGATAAAACGATAACTGACTTGCGTTAATGTGGCACTTAGGTGATGCTGAGACATGTTGGACAGGATCACGTGGTACAGGGCGTTGATAATACGCTTATCCTCCAAACTACCATGACCTTGATTTTGTCGTCTGGTTATGCTTGTACAATTGATTAAGTCATATCATGCAGAAAAACTCTTGCTTAGCCCACTTAGATATATGCACCAAGAACATTCAGCAATATAATGATAGAAGGATTCAACACTCATCTAAGAGCGAGTTCATTCTTTGGGGGACCACAAACGGCCGGGGCCGTAGAAACGTGTATTTCTCAGCCAGGGATGACTCCACTGCTGCGCGTTCAATGCAGCGTGCTTGCCAATGGAAATCCTCCGTAATCTAAATTGTTTTCAATTCAAGTTGCAGTATTAAACCCTCAAGATGGCCGAGAAAAGGATTCCCGAGATGGAATTCATCAACAACGTGGAGACATTCATGAAAGGCAAAGAGGCCACAGAGACACTCCAAGCTCTTGATGAGAGACTCCAAAAGTATAGATTTCTTGAAATCAATTTGTTGCAAAAGCGCGCCAGATTGAGACGTCAGCTGCCTGATTTTGAGAAATCGATCGAAGTTATCAAGTTATTGGAATCAAAACAAGAATTGAGCACTCATTTTTTAATGTCGAGCCAGCTTTACTCAAAGGCCCGGATTCCGCCCACTGAAACAGTGTGTCTTTGGTTAGGCGCCAATGTGATGTTAGAATATCCTCTCGAGGAGGCAAAAGCTCTGTTAGATAAAAACTCAAGCACTTCAATAAGTAACATGAAGCAGATTGAGGAAGATTTAGAATTTTTGCGCGATCAAATAACGACATCCGAGGTAAATTTAGCAAGAATATACAATTGGAATGTTAAACGATTACAAGCTGAGAAGGCAAAGGGAGAGAGTCAAGGTAAAGTGAAACAGAATAGTCCGCGGAGCGGTTAGGGGTAGCGCAGACGCGCTTGTCGTCCATGGAGTGCCTCTAGACTAAACCACGACAATAATGGCGGCGATGATGACGAAAACAATGAATATTTGCCCCCAAAACGGAGTGTTCCAGTTGGTCACTGAACAGGAAGCTAGCGACATGTCGATAGCGCAGCGGCGTGAGGTTGCCAGTTTCATTAAATCAGAAAGAGTCGGCAAGCAATTCTAGATTCTTCCGTTATTCTCATTACTATTATTTTCGTGCCCACATGCCAAAACCAAGTGCTTGAGACGAGTACAGCGAGAGGCTCTCTTATCCACACCACTGGCTCACTCAATTTCCGTCGCAACGTCAGCTAGAGTCTGGCTCGACTGGCTGTTCTTTGGTGACTCTGTGGCGGGAGAGTCGGTGTAGAGTGTTGAGTTTGAGAAATTATCATTGTTGTCGTGGTTTTGCAAGTGGATGTTAAAATCATAATTACAAGTTTCGAGTTGCCTCAGATGACTGCGAGCGTAATGTTGCCTTCAGCATTGATCTCGTTCGCTTACCATCTGATGGGAGGAGAGGGCTCATTATTGGAATAAGCGCCAATTGGCTGAATCTAAGTGCTCAGTTGAGGGATAGAGCGAGATAAGGGCTGCTCTAGCGACAAGTCGTTGGGAGCTGGAGTCGTGTTGCAGAGCAAAAGTAAGGCTCATGGAAGTTGTGAGATGAGTTTATCAGCGCCGAGACAACAGCTAGGATCCATGAGTCGAGCGGAATTAGGCCACACCAGCGTATCTACACGGGCATGACTGTCGCGTTGCCGAAGCCATAGTGCAGAAGGAGGGAGAGTTTGTGTGTGCGAGAGAGGGAAAGGCATCTAGACACTTGGATCTTGAGCCACATCATTTGAGCTACGCTGAAGATCTCTCGCACGCTTAGTTTGGTTAGTAGTCGATCTAAGTCGCCAAGTTATGAAGATCTGTTAGCTTAAGCGAGAGAAGCAAGGAAGAGTTATCTGCCCATGCCGCTCTGAAGTGGAGTACCAATCCGGCCTTGGGACGCGCGCGCCTTTCCACAACAGTTCTGCCACTGAAGTTCCGCTATTGCTGGCAAAAGCTCTGGACCAGCACACCCTTGAGCACGTTTGATCCAGTCGGCGATTATTGCAGCTCGGTGCATTTCAGCCCGATCGGCGAGGATTTATAGTTTGTAGTAGTTCTTAATTAAGTTAATTATTAACGACAGAAGCTAAGGAAGCAGAACCTCTCAATAAGATGGAGTCAATCCCTATGAAGTCGCATAGCGACCAGGCGAACGATTTTCTGAGCTCGCGGTCGCAGGAAGCGCTGTTGGGCGGCGAACGAGCATCAGCCTATGCGGCCACCACATCTATCGGCGCCCGAGCAACCACAAGTAGTAGCACTGAAAAGAATAGGCTGGATGCTGAGGCCAACAAATACGACGACAAGGACGACGATGACGGAGCCATCAGGTTGAAACCAAAGATGACCCTCTTGAACGGTTGCACGGTTATCGTTGGCTCCATAATTGGCTCCGGTATCTTCGTTGCGCCAAAGGGAGTGCTACTCCAGACAAACAGTGTTGGCCTGTCACTTATTATTTGGGTTCTTAGCGGAGTTTACTCTCTCATTGGGGCCTTTTGTTTCGCCGAGCTCGGTTGCATGATACCAAAGTCGGGCGCCGACTATGCCTACATCATGACCTCCTTTGGACCATTCTTGGCATTTATTCGCCTCTGGATTGAATGTATGATAGTGAGACCAACCTCGCAAGCTATTGTTGCTTTGACCTTTGCCCTTTACACACTGCGGCCCATTTACCCAGATTGCGAGCCGCCAATAATTGCAGTCAAGTTTCTCGCAGTTGTTTGTATACTAATCCTCACCTTCGTTAACTGTTGGAGCGTCAAATGGTCCACCTTCGTGCAGGATATATTCACCTACGGAAAACTTTTAGCTTTGGCCATTATCATCTTAACTGGCTTTTATCAGTTATCACAAGGAAAAGTTGAAAACTTCAACTTTGATGGATCCGTTTGGGACGTGAGCAAGATAGCTTTATCATTTTATTCTGGCTTGTTCGCCTACAATGGTTGGAACTATCTTAATTTTGTCATTGAGGAGCTCATCGAACCTGCCAAGAATCTACCAAAGGCTATCATGATCTCCTGTCTGTTGGTAACTATTGTTTACACTCTAACTATTGTAGCCTTTCATACAACACTTACGGTGGCCGAGGTCCTGTCTGCCGAGGCAGTTGCTGTAACTTTTGCAAACAGAATCTATGGCAGCTTTGCCCTACTAGTGCCAGTATTTGTCGCCATGTCGACGTTTGGTGGAGTCAACGGGATCTTATTCACCTCATCGCGTCTATTCTACGCCGGCGCCGAAGAGAAACAAATGCCCTCGCTTTTGTCCATGATCCAAGTGAACCATCTAACGCCAACTCCCGCAGTTATAGCCATGTGTCTACTTTCACTAATCTACCTGCTCAGCAACGACATTTATCTGCTCATAAATTATGTTGGCTTTACCTCTTGGCTGGCCATCGGCCTTGCGGTTGCTTGCGTCCCATACTTGCGCTGGAAGCACCCGGAATGGGAGCGGCCCATCAAGGTCAACCTATTCTGGCCGTACATTTACATTATTGCGACCATCTTTATAACAACAGTTCCAATGATAAGCGACCCACAGAGCACAATCATGGGTTGCATTATCATTGCGACTGGTGCGCCGGTTTACTTCCTCTTCATTGGCTGGAAGTCGAAGCCTCGTTGGTTGAACAAATGCGTCGATAGTATAACTTTGGTGATGCAGAAGATCATGATTGTTGTGCCGCCAGAGAAGAAGATCAAATGATTTAGGATTGCGCCTTCAGCTTACTTATTGGACGAGTTCAGAACGAAACACACATGACAAACATGATGACTTGTTGGCCAACTATTTTCACCCAGCTTATTGTCGATGCTCAGAGAGGAGAGGAGGCTGATTTTTGGGTTGAAGTAGAAAAAGTTTTCCATGTTTTGACTACAATATAAAAATGCGACACGCATGTTTCGATATTCATCTTCGGATCGACTTCCTTTTGTGGACCAAGCAAGCAAGCCGGATATGTACAGTTGGACTAGACGGAGAGCGGCGCTCAACGAGAGTGACCCAGGGGAGATAATTTTTTAGTTCCTTTTACAAGTAGAGATAAATAATTACAGGTGTTCAAGTTGAAGCTTACGGCAGATTGGAGGACACAACATTGCCACGAGTGGCCGCTGGTGAGAGATTAGATCATTTGTAGCGCCCTTTAGCCACAACCGAGCTCCTGCTTCAGCACTAAACCGCCAACCTCCAAGAAAACCTTGCCCTTAAGCCATAGTTTTGTCTGAAAACTTCTTTCATAAAATTGATAAACTAGTCTCCTCAAACCAAACCAGTGAACGCTAGTAAGAGATTGAGTCCAAATTGAGTAGGAGAGGTGGGGGAGGGGTGCAAATTGAACAGCATCGAGCCGATCAAATGACTTTGGCTTGTTTCGAAGGCTGATTGTTTCCTGTCTAATGACAATTATCTAAGACAATTCCCGTGTTGTGTCACCCGATTTATCTGGCTGATTCAGTTGGCGGTTAAGCGAGCTTTGCATGTAATCCAAGCAGACGGCCGCAAAGTCGGAAGAATGGCGCCTCTGGTTCCGGGCTAGCGGATCGCAGGCTGTTGTTTGGATGCTGTCTCGTTAGCGCTCGCAACTGTTTACGCGCGATAAATCTTCGCTTTGGTGGCACAGTTTATCGGCTCCATAGAACACTTGGCCAGGTGTCTAATTAGTGAAGCGGATGAGTGGCTGGCTGCGCTGACACTTGGCAAGTTCAATGCCGAGCTCTCTTTCACTCTCTCTACCAACTTGGCACCTAGATGCGAGCGGCCACATTGAAGACATGTGGACTGATAAGCAATCGCTGAGATGCAAGGTTGTAAGCCTCCAACTAGCGAGCTTTTTGTCCGGAAAGCCCACTTTAGTCACGCCGCCTGATCTCCCTTTCGCTGTCTGCAAAACATTTGCCCGTGACTCGTGGCTGGGCGAGCGCCCAATGGGGTAACGCTGTTATCCATGGCGATTCTAATGATAAACAGTCGCGACAAGTCCAACTGAGCGAACCATTAAGGTGGAACCAGTTTTCCTATGTGCTCGACAATCTAGCCGATGGCCAGATACAATTATAATCAGGCAGACTGAGTTTGAGGGAGAGAGAGAGCGAGAGAGTCGTTGCTGATTTCGTTCCACTTGTTTTCTACTCGCCCGCGCTCGTCCGCCAGCCAGCTCGCATACCTGCTCACCTGAGGCAACGAGTTCACACAAAGGCACCATCCAGCAACAAGTTACACTGGGCGCCTTTGCGCGGCAGCGGAAGCGATTTTGGAGCTCTCGTGTTGCGTGTTCCCGAATTTACCTCCTCCGCGCATGTTTGCGAGAGTCCTTTCTTTAATTCCTCGATGCCTCATTGAATTTCCCCCATCGACTCTCGGGCTACTATAAAAGGCGAGCAGAACCCAAAATCAGCGCAAGCATTTCGCTTTCACAGAGCTCAAGTGTCAAACGACTGATTCCTACTCAGGTCCCACTTTAACCGCTCAAATCGAACCCAAGATATACTGCAAAAATCATGTCTTCAATCATGAAAAACAAAGTGAGTTTTAGTTGTCCAACTTGGAGTTGGAGGAATCAAGAAAGAGAGATGAATTAACTCACTCTCAACTCGCGCTTACAGGTGTTGATTGCAGCGATTCTGCTGATCGCAATGGTCGTCTTATTCGAGGTTGCTAGCGCTCAATATGGCGGTAAGTTCGGAGCTCTGAAATTTGAACTGTGACAACGCGACCAGTTAGGCTAACCTAGCGACCTCAATCAACTAAGGCCGAGGCTACTACGGCGGCGGCGGAAGGGGCTACGGCGGAGGCTACGGCCGCGGCGGCGGACGAGGCTACTACGGTGGCGGCGGACGCGGCTACTACGGCGGCGGAAGAGGCTATGGTGGAGGTGAGTCGATTGAGAAGTCGCTTTCTCCCGTCCAGATATAGTGGACTACTAAATCTTACTCACTGAACCACCTTTTTCTATCGATAACAGGACGCGGTTACGGCGGAGGCTACGGCGGAGGCTACGGCGGCCGTGGCGGCTACGGTGGCGGATACAGAGGTGAGTGCGAGAATCGAAGCACCTTTTCGGCCGGCTGCTCCTGTGAAACGTGAACGCAAGCACTACTCACTCTCGGTGCGCCCAAATCGAGGGCCACGTTAAGCCAACTTGACCCAACCCAACTCTATCTACTGACTCCCTATCAAATAACTTTGACCTCTCGCCTCAACCTTGACTCCCCTCACTTTCGCTCGAAAATCCCACCTATCCCCCCACCCCCGGCAATGATACCCCCTTGCTCAATCTCCCGCTCAAAAATTGTCCATCAGGCGCTGGTGGCTACGGCGACTATGAGTCATCATATCCGAGCTCAAGTGGCGGCTACTACGACGAAACAGACGACGACTTCTCCTCCTACATGGACATCTACAGCACCTCTTCCACTTCCTTCAAGCCAATATCCTCGGTGGCCACCACCAGGGATGCATTCCGACCATCCAATTTGCCCGCGGGCAGCCTGGAGGGTTCACTATTCGAGCAGGCAAGCGGAGGCTCGCAGGCGCCCGCTCTCGGCTGGGCTGAGCGAGCCTTGGGGGCTCAAGGTCAGTGGGCAGACTCCCAGAGTCAGCAGGGTCTGGTCTCGGCGCTCGGCGGCGGCGGCGGCGGCGGCGGCAGCGGTGGCCAGGTAGCAGGTTTCGATTTGGTCGCTGGCGCAGAGCGAGTGTCCGGCGACACGAGCGGCCGGATTGGCGCAAACGACAAGACTCGAGAGAGAAATGTGCTTGCGCCTGTTAGACAACCGCCCTCGGCAAAGCCGGCCAGACATCCAGCCTCGACGCCCTCGGTTCCATCGAGCACAACAACTGCAGCGCCCGAATACGTTATGATAAACCCAACGCGAACTTCGGCAAGCGAGTCCAGCGACCAGGACGAGTGAATGCTCAATTACTCAAAATCCAATCCGCTGGCAACTATCCCACCTAGACACTCCCCACCAACCCCACTTTGACCTCCAAAAGAACACTCCATAGCTCTAAACTACCTTTATCCTATAGTTTCGCACACATCTAGCAGTATTACCTGATTCTAAACATCCCCGTACACACACATACAATGGCAGGTTAATTTGGGATCCGCTCGATCATCTCAAACCGGACCAACATGGGAGCGACAGAGTTAGTCTGGCGGACCAAAATGTTGGATGAAATTGGCGCTTAAGTTCGCTTCGAACGTCCTCGAGCCACCTGTTTGCTTCGAACCAAAATGGCTCGCAACAACAATAACAATCTTCCTGGTTACCATGAAAAATTCCGGAACAGGAAAATGATAGCTGTTGACAAACAAATTCGGTTTGATTAAAAAGTTCGATATTCACCGCAATTCAGTGTGCGTTTTCGTCCCTTCACTTTTTTCTGATGGATTACCTAAAGAACGATAACATAACAGCCGAGCGACTACATTTCTTGCTCAACTTCCGAATCGGCGCAAAGTTCAGGTAATTTTTAGCCGCTGTCGCTGTCCTTTGGCGCTTGAACATGGCTAAGAATAAATGAGCAAACCAGTTTAGTGCTGTCTTTAGTCACGAATTGAGAGTTTAGATGAACGAGCGGGGCCGACGATGGGCACAAGGTAGCTTTACTATTCAACAAAACGAGTTTAGTGTTCCCAAATTCCCCTCAGAGAATTCCTCTCTCTCTCTCTCTCTCTCTCTCTCTCTCTCTCTCTCTCTCTCTCTCTCTCTCTCTCTCTCTCTCTCTCTCTCTCTCTCTCTCTCTCTCTCTCTCTCTCTCTCTCACTTTTGTTCAGCTCGATAAAAACGCAGGCGCTTCCTCGGCAAAGGGTAAACTTCGTCTCCAAGATTGATTGTTAACTTTTTTCTTGTTGTTGCTCTAATACCTATCTGAACTGGCCAAGGGCATCACTGGAATCGCAATTGCGCCGGGTTAGTCCCGAGTCGCCCGGAGAAGCCTGACTCTCGCCTGATCAGTGACAGAGAACCAACAACGTGGCATTGAACTCGGCACGGAAGTGGAGACTTAATCGATGAAATTGTATGCACCCTTTATGCCCATCGCGCTTGGGCATCGCTGAATTTGCAGTCCTCCTGGAGAGGCAACCCAAAGACATGGGCGGGGGGACCTTGAGCACAATTGCCACCCTGCTTGCCAGCTGACTGGCCAGCTAGTTCATTCAGGTGGTCATGCTAATTGTTTATTCGAGACTAAGTGCTCTAATCTGGAAAGCACAAAGCAAAGCGACATCAAGTATAATCTCAAGGCATAGAGACATTTCGACAACCACAAGATTTTATTTTATTTTTGGCTCTATATCTTAGTTTCACCGGAGACCGGTTTTCAGTAGAACAACATGGACCGCTCGCCAAGTTTAGCTCTCCTGTAGAAACACGGAGATTGAGCTGATAAAGAGATGCGGTTGTGGCGTGGACTGCGCCAAACTGTTTCTTGGCCAACCATCGGCACTCCTGAGGGTGGAGTCGGAAGGTCTATCAAGCAGCATAATCTTCGCGCAGCCCGTCGCGAATTCTAATCACTCGTCGTGCTCTCTTTGATCTGCTTTGGTCGCATATAAAAGCTCGGCCGGGCGTCTTGATAGTGTCAATCTAGATTTTTAACCTTCAGCCCCAAATACGAGCCCATTTTAACCATATCGACTTCATCTTACAGTACGAGCAAGAAACTAGCAAATATGTCTTCAAGCTTATTTTGGTACATCTTCGCACTCATGGCTACCCTAATGGTGTTCGCAGCTGAAGCCCAGTACTATCATCATCGTCCCCATTATAACCATAGGTACCAGGGTGGCCGGTATGGTGTTAACATAGGCTATGGAAGCGGCTATGGAAATGGCTATGGAAATGGCTATGGAAATGGTTACGGAAATGGTTACGGAAGCGGCTACGGCTACGGCGGGGGAGTGGGCTACAACAATGGCTACGGCGGCTACGGCAACCAGGGATATGGTTATGGGCAGGGTGGATACTACGGCAACCAGGGCTATGGCTACGGCAGGTAATGAACCACCATTCCACCCAATGACGACCGTCCCAGAGGGTGACTCCTCTGAACAAACAAGCAAATCACTAAATTCTGACGACCTATGAGAGTTGAGACACAGAACAAATTAAAGTTGGGTCGAGAACCCCTCACATGAAGATTGATTGCGATCTTGGCTTATTGTCTCTTTTTAATTAGCATGAAATTCTGACGATAAATAGGTGATACAATAAATAGTGAGTGCCCACTTAGGCGGCGTGATTGAGGACTGTATCACTGTAGTTGAGTGTAATGACATTTGCCTACAAAGAGTACCTCCCTCTGACGGAGACGCAGCCTTGTGGTTAATACGGAACTTCAAGCTGGCCTGATGACTGATAACTATCGCAACTCTTCCATCCTATTATCCACCAAATAGGTAGATTCGATTGCAAGAGTTAATTAGTGCTGTCATTATCGTCTCTCGACGCGTCTTTCATTTAGCTGTGCGCCAAGATTAATCGGTGCAGCCGTGCAACCAAGAAATCAAACAAACCTTGATTAGCGAACAACCAATTCAATACTGCGATCCGTCTTCGTTTGACACAGGCACAAAACGGGTTGGAGTAAGGCAGTAGTTTACGGATTATAAAATCATGTTCTCACGTTATTTGTTAGACGGATTGGCTGCGGTTTATCTGGCTGCTGCTGATAGTGACTTGTTTCTGCGTTTCCTGAACTGTCCACCTGATTCATTAATTTAGCCCTCACTGAAGATCCTATGGAGGCTGACGGTCTAGAATTCACGACTGGCTGCTGCCGAGAGCCTGTCGCAGCTGAGATCCGCCGATCGATTTGTTGAAACAAGCTCCTAGCCTCGCGTGCTTTGATCTCACCATCGGTAAATACACTTAAATCCTCCAGCTTCTCCCGACGTATTTGCTCTAGCTTTGTTATTGCTGGCGTCTCGTCTGAATCACTTTGATCAGAGTCGTCGCGAGACGAATTGTTTATCAATCCAAGCTCGAATTTTTCTTTCAATTTGTTGGCCTTTTTGCTGAAGTTCAGTTGGAAGTGATCCTTGTTTGGTGTTGTTGGTGTTCGTTGGTTCTGGCCACTAATTGAACCATTACTATTTAGGCTACTCTGTTGAAGTAACTGTTGCTGAATTTCGTTAGTTGAGAATCCGTTTAAAGCCGAGAGATCGCTTGAGCCACGCTTCGCCGAGGCCTGCTGCATTTGGGCCTCCCTGATTGCGTTCTCGTAGATATTTCTGATGGGGCCTGACTCGCCCATCTTCTTTCGCGCCAGTTGCTGCCGGATTCTATACAACTCTTCGTTCTTATCAGCAGCTGGAGAGCTTCCGTTACAGTTAATATCACTAGCTATCCCACCTCGGTTAATTTCGTCATCATTCTCATCATCCTCGTTTCTATTTTTGTTTATATCACCAGTCTCCCATTGATTTTTCAACGATGATAGATCGACAGACCCCAATTTTTTTGGCCTCTGACTTTTATGCTTGATTGCCCCACCGTTGGTGGCTGTTTCTTCGCCCTCGGACTGTGATAGATCTGATGTTAGATTTTCGTTAGTGACGCTCTTGTTAGTTTTGGCGTCATTGTCGCTATCGTTCTCGTCATCGTCGACCTGTTCACCGGCGATGCGTGATTCGTACTTTTTCAATCGCATCATCAATGACTCAGATCTTCTAACTGCAAGCGGCTTAATATTTGCGGGAGGAGCGTCTTCATCCTTACTATTTTGACGATCAAAGAAACTGTTCAAGTTTGCCAACTTTCTAACCGCTGGCCTTTCGGAAAGACGATTTATACTCGACAATTCTCCGTTATTCTCACCAGGAGTGACAAATCTAGATTCGAAAGCCATCAGAGTTTGCTTAATATTGAAAGATGGCTTGTCAATCACCACACCAGCAGAACTGGGTTGACTCTCCTCGGATGCTGTTCCTCGCTCGAACTTCTCCAAAATATTGTTCAAGTTCAGATTCAGCTGCTCAATACCGTCGTCAAGTTTGGTATCACTTCTGACAACATCCTTCGGTAACTCAGCCGGCTCGTTCTCGCAGATAATCATTTGTCTTTGACGGGTTTCTACATGGATCAGATAGGTAGAAACGATATTAGTTAATTTTTACTTAGAACTAAGTTAAGTTTAAGTTCATCTCTGGAACTTTTAAACATAAGCTGGCTCCACGCGATATGTTACCTTCGGGGGTTTGTTGCAGGAATGAAAATGAAAGCTCACTCAAGCGTCCGCGGTGGATCAGATAATCGTCCACGGTTAGCAAAGCTGGTGTTATATGAAGCGAGATGCGTACATGCGATATTGGTTAGAGTTTCAATTTTTAAGGAACAACCTTGGGTAGGTTCTGATTTCGGAAAGATCTTTGTGATTGTCTGAAGCTACAATGCGCAGTAGAGATGCTAGCTGGCGCTAGGTCTCACATTGCACTCGTGTCTGGGCGTAAACGGCAAGCTAGTGCATGGTATCTAGCAACATCACTCTCCCTACAAACAGAGAGAGATGACTTTGATATCTACGAGAAAAAATGGGATCAAGAGCCTCAGGCAGAGATCTTGTCACCCTCTCGCTGTCTATTGAATGTTGATGTACTGCGCATTTTAGAGCCTCTCGGCTAATCCGATTAGTGGGACTGCACATGAAGGGTTAAAACTGTCGAGATTACTTACTAGACTTCGCTACAGTATCAACGTCCTCTCCATTGTCGAGTTTGACCTGTGGCTGAAAAATTTGACGATGATGAGCTTTACAATAGACTTGACCCTCGTGAGACGAGTAGTTGTCAACTCTAAGTTGGATCTTGCATTGATGGCATCGAAAACAGCGTTTATGATAGACAAACTTTTCGGCCATCATTCGCTCCATTTGGTATACATGTTGTTCGCAAATTTTACATAATGATCCCTCTTCGAGACTTGATTGAGACGAGAATCTACGTCTAACTCGAGCTGAGACATCATCCTTGACGCCGGCATCTTGCACCTTTGTTCCCCCATTTGAGCATTGCTCTGCATTGGCAACATTCTCTTGGGCAACTGATTTTTGCTGCTTGCTCTGTAATTTCTCTTGAAGCAGCTTTTCGTCCGCGTCGATAACTTGTTGATTGGCAGCTAATTGTTGTTTCGTTGTACTAATTTTCTTTGTTGAATTAACAGCCGAACATAGCGACCCTTGCAATTGTTCAACTGGCGTCACTTCAACCGCTTGCTTATCTTTTAAAGCGCAGGTCTCATTCACTAGATTACTTTGCGCCATGATCGGACTAACTGAGGTCGATTTTGACTGCTCCTCTCCCATATCCTTTACACTGCTTCCACTATTACTAGACCCGTCGAGCTCTATGCCTGCATCGATATCGTCTGTCTCCTCACTGGCTAGCTGTTGATGCTTGCCGATGATCGAAGGATTAGCAGGCGTGACGAGCACGACCTTTTTGCTCTCCACGACGAGTCCTTGTTTCGGGTTAGATGGCACTTGTTGTTGTTGCTGCTGTTTCTTAAGCGTAATCCTCTCGCTCGGCGTTACCACTGGTTGCTTCTGAATTTGAGTCTCCTTGGATAGCGCCTGCGTTGCTTCTAAATTGGTAACCGACGCCTGGGCATCAGTGTTCTCGCTGTGATTGTTAGTTAACTTGTCATTGACTTGTTGTGGCTCCTCCACCTGGTTTTGGGGTGCAGACTGATCGGCGTAATGTTGCTTAGCCTTGCGCTTTCGCGGTTTAGCATGCTTTGACGCTGGCTGCTCTGCCTGTGGTCTAGACGCAGCTTGATGTTGCTGGCTTACGGCCACTGACTTTGGGGGAGCCATTTGGGTGAGGAGATTCAACTCACAAAGTTGCTTGATGCTCGATCGAACTGTCTATTCTATCACCTTGATCAATTCAGATTTCTAGAGAGCGTGAGTATCTAGAAGTGTCTCGACTATAATTGATTTTTATATCTTGAGCCTTGAGTTTGTTATTCTCTGATTAAAATTAAACGTTGCATCAGTGGCGATGAGTATTGCAAAGAATTTTGTGTTGATAAAATGAGAGTGTAAAGTTGAATGAGTTAGTTGTGGCTCGTTGAAGCGCATATATGTGTCTAAGAGCGAGAGAGTCTCCCCTCGTATTGGGCTGCATCCCAAAAAGTCAACAACAATCAAGTTACGCAACTAAAGCGTCGGACTATCTCCTAGTTGACAGAAACAGGAGTAGGGGCTAGGTAGCTAGAGCTTGGCCTCTGAACTGGGTTCAAAATCCCCGTTTCTAGCATGTGCGGGGGGCGTAGAGGCGAGGTCCTCGGTGGCATATGAAGGGATGTATCTGCTGCATGAAATGCATTCAATGGTGCGCATGTCTAATTGCTTTCTGCTGAGCTATCCCGAAAGAGGGAGAGTGAAAGTTGAACTAGCCAGCTGAGAGTAGAGACTCAAAGCGATTCGTTTCTCTCTCAATTTACAGCCCCTAGAATCGAGCTAGCAGGATTGAACAGCGAGGAGGCTGTAGGAGCGAGCAAAGTGCCGCCATCGGTCGCATTTCAAGATGGACGCTTTTGCGGGCGAGAGCAGCGCCTAGTTTTGTGCCTATAGCCATTAACACACAGCCTGCTTATGCGTAGGGCGCTGGCTCTCGTTGGCGCGGAGGGGGCCGAGCATGGCGAGCGCAGTAGTGCGCCTGCAAGCCACAAAGTCGAGCTTAAAACATAATGTATGCAGCCATCGCTGGCCAATAAATACTGTTAGCTGGCCGGACAACTCAGGGGCAGAGGCAGCGGATGGGCCAATTAGATGGGCGCCCGACTGGACTCCTCCTGGCGCCCGTTTCACTTTGTCGACTGACTGCTTCATTTGCGACCATCGGAGGGCCCCACACTTGGCCCACTTGGTTCAGCGGCCTCCCCAATGGCTCGCTCGCTTCCACTTACCCGTCTTGTTGCAGAGGGAACGTCGCGGAGACAAAACAATTGAGCTGCTACTTCTTCCTCTTCTTTTTGACTAGAGTTCAATTCGTCCCTATTAGCCTGCCAGAGTTGCCTCTCCTCTTGTTGCTACCGAATTTCACTTTGCCTCTCGACTTTTGGCCCTAGACTTTCAGCTCTCAACTCTAAGGGCAAAGTTATGCAACTTTGCTGGTGTTCCAATTTGGGCTGTCAATTAATCTTGCCGCCTCGAAGTAATCGCGCGATTTTCTGTCTAAAAATTTGGCACTTGAGTTTACACGCTCAAATCTTGTAACCCAAGAAGGGTGGGACGAGAATTTAGCTTATTTACCTAATTCTTGTCCATTGGTTTGAGTTGTCGTTGAGTTTTGCTGTTGAAATATGACTGATAGCGAGAGGGGTGGCGTTTTGCTAGAGGCGGGCGCCGAGGATATTCCAAAGCCGGCCGGCCAATGTTGGCTTTGCCTAATTTGCACCGCTGGCCCTATTTTTGGAACCAAAAAAGTTCGCTGCGAGCGCTCGCACAGGCACACTGGCCGCAGCCAATGAGCGAGGAAGGCAGAGGGGGGAGAAGGAGATGGAGATGGAGAAGAAGAAGAAGAAGAAGAAGGTGGGATCGAGTGGCCGAATCTGGACAGTCGATTGCATTCGTTCGGGCGCCTTCGCTTGTGCTAGCGGGCGCGTGAGAGCGCACTAAAAGCGCAACTGGATCCATTGCGCGGCCAGATGGCAACAGTTGTTTTGATCGCGCGCTCCGTTTGGCATTGGCCGCCGGTGGCTCTCTTCGGCCGGCGAGCGCGCAGGCTCACTCGAGCCCCTTTGCGCGGGCGCCATTTAAATTGCAGAAGGAATGCGAGTATGCGCGCCCGTCTGTCTGTGCGTGCGTGCGCTCGAGCCTCCCCAAGAGACAGGCGCACAAATCTACCGGCAAATCTACCTGCAAGTCTACCTGCTGCTCGGGCAACCGCAGCCAACATTGCACTGCGCTGCGCCACTCGCCTGGTGTCGTGCAGCGCGGAATCGGCGGCAGGGGCAAACTGGCCGCCGCCGCCGCCGCCGCTGGCTGAACTTGAAGGCCGGAGCGAGCGGCACCGCTGCAACAGGTGAGCCGCAAAGCCGCAGGAGACTGGCCGCCCGCTCCGACAGCCAGTTTTCCGCTTGGCCTCTGCG